>ERZ1026946.23-NODE-23-length-109157-cov-36.820498_pt1 | contig 109157 bp, 91 predicted proteins | sample MGYA00519460_ERZ1026946 | MGnify/ENA primary metagenome ERZ1026946 (study PRJEB26926, sample SAMN06164620) | human gut metagenome | biome: ENVO:00009003; feature: ENVO:2100002; material: ENVO:00002003 | host: Homo sapiens | place: USA | collected 2012 ...
CGAGATGTAGCTCCGTCTCGTGGGCTCGGAGATGTGTATAAGAGACAGGCGGACAGGCGGGGGATTTTTTGAGGGGTGCGGATTTTTGCGGCTTTTTTCAAAACAAATTGACGGGGGCCGCGTTTTTGCTAGAGTCGCTCGCATATATGAAAAGGGACGAGTATGGAAATCTTGCGGCGGTGAGCTTCATAGAGACTGCGATTTTCTTCGCCGTAATCGTGATTCTTGCCGTATTTTTCTATACGAATTATTACAGGGTGATAAGCCGCAGCCACATGTCCGTGGCGCGCACCTGCGTGTACGAGACCTTCCCGTCTGCGCTTGAATCGTACAAGATAGACATGGGGGAATACCCCTCGACTGCCCAGGGGCTTGAGGCCCTCGTCGCGCCGCCGCCGGGGATGGAGGACCGCTGGCGGGGCCCGTATGTGGCGGCCTCCCTGCGCGACCCGTGGGGGCGGGAATACCAGTACGTATATCCGAGCGTCCACGGCGACGGGGTTTTCGATTTGTGGTCCCTGGGCCGGGATGCGTCTTCGGCCGACGACGACATCGCAAACTGGAAGTCGGACGCCTCCTCTTTCAGATAGCCCGCGCCCCGCGTTGCCGGATTGCGCCTGCGGCATTTCGCTTTCAGGCCGGGGCGTTTTTTGGGGAAGCCCGCATCCTGGCATGTTCCCGATTTTTCTAAAAAAATCCGGGTTTTCATAAATGGGGGCGTACTGCGGATTCGCAGGCGGAATTTTGCGCGCATGGGGAAGTCCGCCTGATTCGCCGTGCCGCGCCGCCTGGCTCATCGTTTTTTCCCGGCGCAATCCAACCTGTGCCCGCCCAAAAATTTATGATTATTTGGCTTTATTTTTTACGCCGGGGCCCGTTTAATGTGGAAAAGGTTTTTTAGGGAGGCCGAACATGAAAACTGTCGAAAAAATCATATCCGGGCTAAGGGCCGGAAAGCTGAAAATCGCCGCGGCGGAGTCCTGCTCCGGCGGGCTTCTTGCGGACGCATTCGTGTCTGTGCCCGGGGCAAGCGACGTGTTTTTGGGCTCTTTGGTCTGCTACGACCCGAAAATAAAAAGGGGCGTATTGGGGGTTCCCGCAGCGGTTTTGAAGCGTGGGGTGGTCAGCGAGGAGTGCGCGCTCGAAATGGCCGAGTGCGCTGCGGAGCTTTTCAAGGCGGACATCGCCCTTGCCATAACGGGGTTTGCGGACAAGTCCGACGAAGACGGGGTGGAGGATGGCACCGTATTTGTTGCGCTGAGCTCAAAGAACGGGGCGTGCGTCGAAAAGATGCTATTGAAGGGCCCGCGAAATTCAAACCGCAAGGCGGCAGTCAAAACTGCGCTCAAAATGCTGGAGGCGCATTTGGAGCCTTGAGCTTTCGCCCGCACGCGGTTGCGCGCTCGCTGCGCGTTCCCGTTTAGCGCGTTTTTGTGGGGGCGGGGGCGGACTGGGCGCGGCATTTTGCGCGCCCCGCGCAAAAAAACCGCCTTTTCGGGGCCGAAATGGCTTGCAAATTCCGCAAACGATTGAAATTGTATAAGGGCGTTTCAAACAAACGCTTATATCTTATAATATATGATGAAAATGAAAAGGGGAAAATACTGTTTTAATGCGGCCGCGCTCGCGGCCATTGCCGCGCTTTGCGGATATTCCGGCGCCGATGCCGCGCCGTCTGCCAAGGATGCCTCGGCCGCCCAGGCCCAGACCGACAAAAAGGCGCGTGAAAAGGCGGCAATCGAAGCCAAGCAGGTATGGCAGAAGGACTTCAAGCGCGGGGCCGTCGAGGACCGCTTCATGAAGCTGAATGCGGATCCGGAACCCGGGCTTTCGTCCGGCTTTTCCGCAATCTTCGACGGGCGGACGCTGAAGGGCTGGAGGACGACGACCGGGAGCGCCAGGTTTGAAGTGGACGGGGGCGTCATAAGGGGCACCCGCAATCCGGCCGACGGCCTGAATTCATTTCTCGCGACCGAGAAGTCCTACAGGAACTTCATTTTGACGCTCGAATACCGCTGGGTTGAAAACGGCAATTCCGGCGTTATGGTGAGGGCCGGCATAAACGGCCAGGGCCGCGTCGCCGGGCCCCAGATAGAAATCGAAACGGACAACCGCCGCAGGTGGACGGGCGGAATATACGGCGAGGCCGCGGGCGCATGGAAATATTCGCTCTCCCGCGAGGACCATGAGGCCGCAAGGGGGGCTGTCAAAGACTACGGGGCGTGGAACCGCCTGACTGTCAAGTGCGACGGCGGGCGCATACAGACGTGGGTTAACGGCGTGCCGTGCGCAGATTTCGATTCGTCCTCCGACAAGGACCTCTCAAAGTATAAGGAGGGCTTTGTCGCGCTTCAGGTGCATGCGGGCGGCTCCGGCATTTCGGAATTCAGGAACATAAAAATAAGGGAGCTTTGACTCCCGAGGGGAAAGGATTTATGAAGATGAAAAGAAGGGACTTTTTGAAGGGCGTCGGGGCCGCAGTGTTTTTCCCGGCCATAATTCCGGCGTCGGCGCTTGGCCGCGACGGGTTTGTGGCGCCCAGCAACAGGGTTGTGATGGGCTCCATCGGCCTCGGCGGCATGGGCTCAAGCAACACGTACAACTTTATGGGCGACAAGCGCGTGCAGATTGCGGCCCTCTGCGACCCGTGTGCGGAGTCCAACCGCTACGGCTATTCCCACAACAATAAAAACGGGGCCGAATACTTCAAGGCCCGCCACAAGCTTGACGTTCCGGTCTATAAGGATTTCCGCGAGCTTCTCGCCCGCGGCGACATCGACGCCATAACGACCGCGACTCCCGACCACTGGCACGCGATAGTTGGAATAGCCTGCGCCAACGCCGGCAAGGACGTGTACGGCGAAAAGCCCCTGACGCGCACAATCGAGGAGGGCAGGCGCCTCTCGGACGCCGTCCTCAGAAACGGCGTCATATGGCAGACCGGCTCGTGGCAGCGTTCGACGCACGATTTCTGGCGCGCGTGCGAGCTTGTCAGAAACGGCGCCATCGGCAAGGTAAAGCTCATAAAAATCGGCCTTCCCGGCAACTCGCAGATAGGCCCCCTCGCGCCTGAGCCCGTCCCCGAAAACCTCGACTGGGACATGTGGCTCGGGCCCGCCGCCCGGGCGGACTTCCACCCGTTCAGGGCATTCACCACCTGGCGTTTCTTCTCCGATTACAGCGCCGGCAAAATCGCCGACTGGGGCGCGCACCATCTAGACATCGCCCACTGGGCAATGGGCTACGACCTGAAGGGGCCGAGGACCATAGAGCCGATGAACGTCGAATGGCCAAAGGACGGATTCTACGACCTTCCGACAAAGTTCAAGGTTCGCTTCACCTACGACGGCGGCGAAGTTGTCGAAATGGCCGACCAGAGCCAGATTCCCATGGGCCTTGAAATCATCGGCGAAAACGGGACCATATGGGCCGACCGCGGGCGCCTGGCCTCGAACCCGGCGACGATAGTGGACGAGCGCATAAAGCCGTCCGGAGCGCGCCTTTACGGCCTCAGGGGGGGGCACCACAGCTCGTTTATCGACAGCGTCCTGAACAGGCGCGCGGCCGTGACCGACATCGAAACCGCCCACCGTTCCAACTCCGCATGCCTCCTAGGCGAAATCGCCTACACGACAGGCCGGAAAATCGAATGGGACTGGGCCTCCGAAAAGATAATCGGCGACCCCGACGCGTCGCGCATGTGCTCGCGCGCCTACCGCGGCGACTGGCAGCTCATATAGGAAAGGATTCAAGCCCAATGAAAAAACTGGCAGCTTTATTCGCATTTTCAGCAGTTCCTGCGTGGGCGCTTTTCGCGGCGTCCGCCTCCGACATATCCTCATACCAAAGCGGCGGTTCAATGGCCTGGTACCACGAGCTGATAGCCGACGCCCGCTCTCCGGAAACCAAGGCTTCAGCCGAAAAGACCGTGATGGAGGCTCTCGCCTCCGGCGACATTTCAGACGAGGCTTTCCGGCTTTCCTGCAAAATCCTCAAGGCTTCGGCCTCCGACGAATGCGTCCGCTCCCTCGTCCGTTTCGCCGAAAATCCCGCCCGGGCCCCTTCGGTCTTTGACGTCCTCGTATCCCATCCGACGCCTGCGGCCGACGCGGCTCTGATAGGGATTGTCGAAAAATCCAAGGACGAAAACGCCCTGGCGCACGCGGCCTACGCCCTCGGCTCCCGCGCGAGCCGCAAGGCTGTCGCCCCGCTTCTTGCGCGGGCGGAAAAGTCTTCGGGCAGGGTGCTGGACGCGTGTGTCGTGGCGCTCGGCCACATACCGGGCCGGGATTCGGCAGCAGCCGTCGCAAAAATCGCCAAGTCCGGGAAGGCCGACCCGTTTCTGGTTTCGACTGCGCTCGCGGAGCTGCGCGCTTCTTTCATCGCCTCCGGGGACACGGACGGCGCGCTTTCCATCTCGCTTTCCCCCGATTTCCGTCCGGGGCTGCTTTCGCTCGCCCGCATGAAGGGCGCCGGGGCGATGCCGGTTTTGGACGGGATTATCGTTTCCGAGGGCCCCAACGCGCGCTATGCGGCCAGGATTGCCAACAGCGGAAGGACGTTTGAAAACTCCGGAAAGCTTCTGAAATCCTTCGACGGGCTTTCCGAAGGTGCGAAGGTCGCCGCAGTGCGCAGTTTTGCGCTTTCCGGAGACAAGCGGTTCTTCCCCGCGATAAAGGGGCTTATCGACGGATCCGACTCGCCGGTTGCAATCGAGGCGATATACGCCTGCGAGTTCATCGGCACCGACGCCGCAGTCCGCCCCCTCATCGAAATACTCGAGTCTAAAAACGACAAGGGTAAGCGTCCGCAGGCTTCTCATGCCGCAGGGTACGTCCTTCAGATGATGCCTTCCGAGGCCGTCAACAAGGCGCTGAAGTCGGAGTATTCAAAGACGAAGAGCCCGCTTCTTCTGAACGTCCTTATCGAGAGGGCCAATTTGGAGTATAGGGGAGAACTCATAAAGAGGCTTCTCGACTCCTCGGACCCTGACCTGCGCGAAATCACGTCGCTTGCCGAACGCCAGCTCGGGTACGGCGGGTTGGAGCCGCTGTTTAAGGCCATGCAGAAGTCCGATGACAAGGCGCGCTCCCGTGCGTTCCGCACAGCCGTCAAGTTCGTTGCTTCAGACCGCGACAAAAAATTCAGAAAGGGAGTGGTCGAAAAATACTTTGGAGCCGCGAAGATGACCGACGAAGAGCGCCAGCTCGTGGAAACGCGCCTGCTGAACCCCCCGAAGGCAAAGAAGTAGGAGCTCCCGAAAAGGCCGCAGAAAAAGTAAAAATAGCGCTATGCGTGCTTTCAAAAAGTCCCGGATTTTTCCGGGATTTTTTTGCGGCCCACATGGATTGGCATGTCCTGAAATGGATGAACGCCGGATGCGCAGCCTTCCCGCCTGCGCGGCCGCTTGCTTTCCAAACTTTGCGATTGCTTGAGTGTGAGCGATTGCGAAGCAATGCGCGTGGAAAAAGAAAAGGCCCCGGCGCAAGTCCGGGGCCGGATTTGACAGGGCAAAACGAAGTTTTGCAGGTTGAGGGGCTATGCCAAAAAGAGCGGGTTGGGTTGGCTTTCCGAATTTTGCGATTGCTTGAGTGTGAGCGATTGCGAAGCAATGCGTGTGGAAAAAGGAAAGGCCCGGGCGTGAGCCCAGGGGCGGATTCGACAGGGCAAAACGAAGTTTTGCAGGTTGAGGGGCTATGCCAAAAAGAGCGGGATGGGTTTGCTTTCCAAACTTTGCGATTGCTTGAGTGCGAGCGATTGCGAAGCAATGCGCGTGAAAAAAGAAAAGGCCCCGGCGTGAGCCCGGGGCCGAATTTGACAAAGCAAAACGGAGTTTTGCAGGTCAAGGGGCTATGCCCCTTGAGAGGCTATTTTGGCGATTACGGATGGGAGGAGTTCGTGTTCTGCTTTGTGTATTTTTGCCTCAAATGTTTCGAGGGTGTCCTCGGGGAGTATTTCCACGGCTTTCTGGGCGATTATCCTGCCGCCGTCGAGTTCGTCGTTTACAAAATGAACCGTGCATCCGCTCACTTTTGCGCCGAAATTCCACGCCTGTCCGATTGCGTCTTTGCCTTTGAATGCGGGGAGCAGGCTGGGGTGGAGGTTTATTATCCTGTTTTTGTACGCGGAAGTTATAAGCGGGGGGAGGATGCGCATGAATCCTGCAAGAACCACGAGCTCGGAGCATACGAAGCGCAGGTTTTCGAGGTAGAGCTCGGAGCCCTTTTCGCTGAAGAAGGCTCCCTTTCTCATCGGGTCCAGATAAATTCCCTTCACGCCGAAATCGCGCGCTATTTGGAGCGCAGGGGCGTCGGGATTGTCGCTTATAAGGGCTGAAATTTCAACGCCCGGAAGCTCTCCGGCCCTCCATTTTTCAAGGATGCTTTTGGCGTTTGAGCCCCTCCCGCTTGCAAGAATCGTAGTTTTCATTTCTTATTCAAATTTCACTCCCTGAAGCACGAATCCCGAATCCGACTTTTCAAGCGCGCTGCGCGCCGCCTTCAATATGCCTTCCGGCGACGAGGCGCCGCCCGTTTCTATTACCGTTTTTCCGTTTGATTTCCAGGAGAGCTTCAGGGTTTTTTCGGAGAGGTCCATGTATTCGGCCGAGTTTATTGATATGCGCATGCCGGAGAAGTCTTCGGGGGCGGCAAGCGACGCTGCGCCGGAAAAATTTTCCAGAAATTCGCGCACATTGTAGCGGGTTGCTGAAATCCGGTAGCATTGCAGCGAGTCAATTTCCAGGTCCATCCCGCGTATGACGACGTTCAGGCGCAGCATTTCAAGCGGGTCTATTTTCAATACGGCCCTTTTTATCTTGAGAAAGCCGTTCTCCGGATATGCCTTAGGATTTGTTATGTCCATGTTGCGGATGCTCACGGTTCCGCGCGCGATATTCACAAAAATCTTGTCGGAGTTGAAGAAGAAGCCGGTTTTTTCCTCAAACTTGTTCCTTATCGCCCCGGGCGAATATATTGCAAACACCGCCGCCACAAACGCGCAGGCGGTTGCGGCCACGAGGGCTATCGAAACAAGCGTGGATACCGCGCATCCGAGCGGGCTGCGCCTTATTATTTTCAGTGCGTCCGACATCCTGTCAGCCCCTGAGCTGGCCGTTCCCGGTGATTTCGTACTTGTATGAGCATAGCTCTTCGAGGCCCATGGGGCCGCGCGCGTGGAGCTTGTCTGTGGAAATGCCTATCTCCGCGCCGAGGCCGAACTCAAATCCGTCGGTGAAGCGCGTTGAGGCGTTCCAATAGACGCAGGAGGAGTCCACGCCGCTTAAGAACTTGCGCGCTTCGGCCTCGGATTCCGTGACGATGGCGTCGGAGTGACCGGACGAGTGGGCGTTTATAAAGCGGATTGCCTCGTCAGTATCCTCCACAAATTTTGCGGAAATGACGAGGTCGCTGTATTCCTCGAAGAAGTCGTCCTCCGACGCTTCCACAGTTTTTACGCCGTTTTCTGAGAGGAACTTTGCGGCCTCCGCATCCGCCCTTATTTCGACGCCGTTTTCTGCAAGCTCCGCCGCCGCCTTGAGGAATGCGGGGGCCGCGCGGCGCGAGGCCAGGAGGTTTTCGGCGGCGTTGCACGTCCCCGGGCGCTGGCATTTCGCGTTCACAGCGATGGCGGCCGCCATTTCGGGGTTGGCTGATTCGTCTATATAGATATGGCAGACGCCCTTGTAATGCTTGATTACGGGGATGCTTGAGTTTTCGACTACAAAGCGTATGAGCTTTTCGCCCCCACGGGGGATTACGCAGTGTATGAGGGAGTCCAGCTTAAGCAGGGTGTTCATCGCCGCCCTGTCGCTTGTGGGGATGGCCTGGACGCACCGCCTGTCAAGCCCCGCGTCTTCCAGCGCGCGCGACACGAGCCCGGCCAGGAATGCGTTTGAATTGAACGCTTCGCTGCCCCCGCGCAGTATTGAAGCGTTGCCGCTTTTAAGGCAGAGCGCCGCGCAGTCCACGGTGACGTTGGGCCTGCTTTCGTAGATTATGGCTATAACGCCTATGGGGGTGCGGACCTTCCTTATTTCAAGCCCGTTGGGCCTGCGGACGGTTGAAATGGCGGTCCCCACGGGGTCCGGAAGGGCGGCCACCTGGCGCACTCCGTCTGCCATGGCGGCTATCCTTTTGGGGTTTAGCGCGAGCCTGTCGCGGAAGGCGTTCGATATTCCTTCGGCCGCGGCGAGATCCTTTGCGTTTTCCTCGATTATCCGGCCGGCGTTTTCCTCTATGAGCGACGCAAGGCGAAGGAGGGCCGCGTTTTTTGCGCCCTCGGAGGCGGTGGCGAGCTTCAGGGAGGCTTCGCGCGCCCCCGATGCAATATTTTTTACAGTCTCTTCCAAATTCATACCGCTGTAATCTTTCTGATATGCTCCTCGCGCGCCTCGACTTCCGCAAGGCCCGACTCTTCGAGCTTGTAGCATGAGAACGACTCCACCGTAATCGAGGCGGCGGCGGTTCCCGCGAGCATCGCGCGCTTTATGGTTTCAAAGTCGGTTGAGCCCGCGCCCGCCATGTAGCCTGCGAGCGCCCCCGCAAACGAGTCGCCCGCGCCTGTCGGGTCGTGGAGCGCGCGCACCGGATAGGCGGGCAGCGTGAAAAACCCGTCCGCGTGGAAGAGCATCGCGCCGTGCTCGCCCTTCTTTATTATTACGGACTTTGCGCCCATTTCGCGCAGGAGGTCGCCGCAGAGAATGAGGTTGTTTTCATTCGCGAGCTGCCGGGCTTCAGAGTCGTTTAAAATGAGGATGTCGGCGCGTTTTATCAGCTCCCGCAGGGGCTTGTTGGCTATCTCTATCCACAGGTTCATCGTGTCGAGGATGACGAACCTTGGGGACTCCATCTTGTCGAGGACTTTCGCCTGGACGGACGGGTCTATGTTGCCGAGGAGAACGAACGGGCAGTTCCGGAGCGCTTCGGGGATTTTCGGGTCGTAGTTTTCATAGACGTTCACCCGCACTTCGAGGGTGTCGCGCTCGTTGAAATTGTTGCAGTACTTTCCGCGCCAGAAAAACGTCTGCCCTTCGCTTTTTATTTCGAGGCCGCGTATGTCTATGCCGCGCGCGCTGAGGCGCCTTATGTCGTCCTGCTTGAAGTCTCCGCCGACCACGCCGACCATCTTTGTGGGCGCGAAAAAGGAGCTGGCGAGCGCGGCGTAGGATGCGGAGCCGCCGAGGATGTAGTCCGCCTTGTCAAAGGGTGTTTCGATGCAGTCGTACGCGACGCTGCCGAAAACTAAAACGCTATTTTCTTCCATTGTCTGCCAACCTTAGCCCGGGGCCGGGCGTTTTCAACAAAAAAGAGGGCGGGGGGAGTTTGCCCCCCCGCCCGGAAGGCGTCATTTGCCCGAGGGGGAATCTGTCATTTCAAACACGAGGCTCGCGCCGCGCAGGAGGTCCGAATGCGAGATTGTCCCCGAGTCAAGCGGCTTGCCGTCCAGAAGGACGCGCCCGACGTACTTGTTCTTTTCGGAGAGGTTTTTCGCCGTCATTTCAAAGGTCTTTCCGCCGCCCATGTCGATTTTTGCCGACGGGACCTGCGGCGCCCCAAGAACGTACTCGCCCGAGGCCGGGTCGAGCGGGTAGAAGCCGAGGGCGCTGAAGGCGTACCAGGCGCTCATCTGGCCGCAGTCGTCGTTGCCGCATAGGCCGTCGGGGCGGTTCTGGTAGAACTTGTCGCATATTTCGCGGACCAGCTCCTGCGTGCGCCAGGGGCGGCCTGCGACGGCGAAGAGGTAGGCTACGTGGTGGCTCGGCTCGTTGCCGTGGGCGTACTGGCCTATCAGTCCGGTGACGTCCGCCGCAAAGCCCGCGCCCTCCACCTTTTCGGGCATCTCAAAGAGCTTCGAGAGCGCGTTTGCGAAATTTTCCGCCCCGCCGAAGAGGCCCATGAGGCCCTCCTCGTCGTGCTGGACGTGCCAGGTGTACTGGAGGGCGTTGCCCTCTATGTAGTCGCGGCCGCATCCGCCCGCGCTGGGAAATGCGAAGGGGCTGAACGGCTCGCGCCAGGCCCCGGACGAGTCCCTCCCGCGCATGAAGCCGGACTCCCTGTCGAACAGGTTTTTGTAGGACATGGCCCGCTTTGCAAAGCGCCGCGCCTGCTCCTCATCCCCAGCCGCCTTGGCGAGGATTGAGACGCAGTGGTCGTCGTAGGCGGATTCGAGCGTGCGGGCCACGGAGGCTCCTCGGGTCTTGTCGAAGGGGAAGTAGCCCAGCTTTTCGTAAAGCGGCCAGTTCGACTGCCTGTACTCGCCCTCGGAGGACTTCTTCGCCGCCTCAAAGGCCCTTTTTGCGTCAACCGGGATGCCCTTGACGACGGCTTCGGCCAGGACTGGAATCGAATGGTTTGCTATCATGCAGTAGTTTTCGACGCCCCAGAGGGTCCAGATGGGGAGCCTCCCGGCCGCGTCGAAGTGCAGGAGCATGGAGTTTGCAAAGTCGGCCACTGCGTCAGGGGCGGCAATCGTATAGAACGGGTGGGCGGCGCGGAATGTGTCCCAGAGCGAAAATGTCGTGAAGTAGCGCCCGGTTGGGGAGGATGCCACGCGCCCGTCGGCCCCCCTGTACCTGCCGTCGACGTCGGCGATGTTGTTGGGTTGTATGAAAAGGTGGTAGAGGGATGTGTAGAAATTCTCCTTCTGCACGCGGTCGCCGCCGATTCGAACCCTTGAGAAGACGTCCTCCCAGCGCCTGCCGGCGGCGTCCCGCACCGCGTCGAAATCCCAGCCGGGGATTTCTGCGGCGAGGTTTGCCTTCGCCCCCTCAACACTCACTGACGACAGGCCGATTTTCACTATCAGCTCGTCGCCGGGGGACATGCCGAAATCTATCGCATATATTTCCCCCGCGCCCTCCCCGGGGTCGCCTTCGAGCTTCTGGGCGCTCTTTACAGGGCGGCTGAATTCGAGCGCGTAGAACACCTCGCGCTCCACCCACATCTTTGGCCTGCGGCTTCCCGTAAGCATTGAGGGCGTTTCAAATGCGGACTGCGAGGAGAGGCTGTGGTAGGTCTTGCGCCCCGAAGTCACGCCGTGGCGGAAGTCGGCGAGGAGCCTCGGCGCCGGGCCTCCGTACCTTATGCGGTATATCGCGGCCCTCTCTGTGGCGGAAATTTCGACGGAGGCCTTTGCGTCGTCGAGGAACACTTCGTAGTGGCCGGGCGAGGCCCTCTCGCTTTTTTTGGAGAAAGAGCTTTTGAAGTTTTCGGTTTTCTGCGACGCGTCAAACGGCATTATCGCCGCGTCGCCCAGGTCCCCGACTCCGGTGCCGTTTAGGTGTGTCTGCGAGAATCGGACTATTTCGGAGTCCTCATAGTTGTAGCCGGAGCAGTAGCGCCACCCTCCGACCCCCGTGTCGGGCGAAGCCTGCACCATCCCGAACGGGACGCACGCCCCGGGGAAAGTGTGGCCGTGGTAGGCCGTTCCGATGAAGGGGTTTGCGTAGCCGGCGAGGCTCTCCGGTTCGGGGCTTTGCGCCTCGGGGGCGGATGAGCATGAAAAAAGGAGCGCCGCGGCGGCTGCGGCGCAGGCTGTGCGTATGGGTGTCGTCATATATAAGGGATTGAAAGAAAGGCGAATAGCCAAACGGGCGGCGTTTGTAAACATTAAAAAATTGAAAACGGGCGCGGGCGGGCTACAATCGCGCCACATAAAGACATGGATTCGCTTCTTATAAAAAACGCCCGCCTCCCCGAGGGGGCGTGCGGGGCTCCGTTTGGCGACGTGGCTTCGTCGGGCGGCGTAATAACCTACGTGGGGCCGAAATTCACAGGTTCCGCGCGGCGCGTCCTGGACGCCGGCGGGGAGCTGCTGCTTCCGGGATTTGTCGACATACACTTCCACGGCGCGGCGGGATGCGACTTTTGCGACGCCGATTTCGAGGGCCTCCTTTCTATCGCAAACCGCAGGCTCGCCGAGGGCGTAACAACCGCGGTTCCTGCCACGCTCACCCTCCCCGAAGGGCGGCTGCGCGGGGCGTTTGAAACGGCCGCCCGCTACTGCGGCGCCGGCTCCCCGTTTTGCAGGATTCCCGGAATACACCTCGAAGGCCCCTTTATAAACCGTGAAATGGCCGGGGCCCAGAATCCGGAGTTTGCGCGCGCCCCCGACATCGGGATGGTGCGCAGGCTGTCGTCGGCCTTCAAGATTCTCAAGGTTTCGTACTCGCCGGAGCTCGACCCGGGCTGCTCGTTTTTGCGCGCGCTCGTTGAGGATGGGATAGCGCCCTCATGCGCCCACTCGTGCGCCGGATTCGCCGAGTTTGAACGCGCCCGCGCCTTTGGCCTGCGCGGCATAACCCACTTCGGAAACCGCCTTGGCCCGCTTTCTCCGCGCGATATTGGAGCCCTGGGGGCCGGCCTTTTGTTTGACGACGTAAGCTGCGAGATAATCGCCGACATGGTGCACCTGTCTTGCGACATGCTGCGCCTCGTCTTTGCCAAAAAGCCTCTTTCGCGGATAATCCTCATAACCGACGCCATGCGGGCCTCCTGGATGCCCGACGGCACATACTCGCTCGGCGGGCTCGGGGTTGACGTGCGCCGCGGCGAGGCCCGGCTCGTTTCCGGGGGCGCCCTCGCGGGGAGCGTGCTTAAAATGAACGAGGCCCTGCGCAACGCGTGCGCGGTTTCGGGCGTGCCGCCGGAGAGGCTGTGGCCCGTTTCCTCGCTCAACGCGGCCTCGTCTCTGGGGATCCCGCTCACGGGGAAGATTGCGGAGGGGTGGGCTGCCGATTTCGCGCTCCTTTCCGGGGATTTCCGGGTGCTTAAAACGGTGGTTGCGGGGGAGGTCAGGTTTTGCGCCTGATTTCCTGCGGGGGCGGAAAGTTTTACTATCGGCATGCGGGGATTTTTCCGATATTAGCCTATTGAAAATCCCAAATTCAGATATGGAAAAAACTCCCGCCACAGTCACCCTTTCCCTGACGCTCTCTCGCGAAATCGCCCGCATCGCATCCCGCGAGGCACACAGGGCCTTTGCCGGGGACGTGTCGGCATTTTTCGCCCACGCGGCGCTCGTGGCGTCCTCGTGCGGAATGTGCAGGAATTACGCGCCTAAAATCGAGATAGACGTCAGCAATTTTAACGGCGAAAATAACGGCGTCGTAAACCAGAACACATCTTCCGTCTGATTCCGGCCGGAACTTTTTTGAATGTGTGGCGCGTCCGCAGATGATGGCGCTTCTGGTCATTTTGCGCGCCCCGGGCGGCGTGCGGGCCGCAATATTTTAAGCAGGGCGTCGTCCTTTGCCTTCGCCTCTATTTCGCATATGTAGGGGATGCCGAAGGAGGGCGGCGGCGCGCAGAAGTCCGAATGGCTGCGGGGCTCTTCGGGGGATTTTGACTCCGCGAAGTGGAAGACCGGCGCGAATCCGCCCCACGTTTTCAGGCACCTTTCAAATGCCTCCCTCTCGGAGAGGGCGCACGGGTTGCATTTGCGGTGCAGAAAATCGAGCGCGACAGGTATGCCGAAGGGCTCCAGAAATTCGAGGAGGGCCGATACCGTCCAATGCCCCCTGTCCTCGTTTTCAATCGAAAGCCTGGACCTGGCCGCAGGCGACAGGGCGTCCAGCCCCGCCTTGAAGTCGGCCGCAAAATCCCGCCCTGACGGGGAGGAATTCATGTGGATATTTATGGGCGCTTCGGGCGTCCGGGGAAGACCCAAGAGGTCCATGAAGGCTGAATGGAGGTTTATGTCGCGCACAGAATTTTCCCGCACTGCGGGGGAGCGGGAGGCGATTACGTCGTACTGCCCGGGGTGCATCGAAAGCGATATTCCGAATTCCGAGGCGGCCCTCCCGCGGCCTTTCAGCTCTTCTGAAATTTCCGGAAAGTCCGGGAGGCCCGTGAAATCCAGGCGCAGTTCAGGATGGCTCATAAGCGGGAATACCGACGAGCTAATCCTGTGGTGGCGGATGCCGCTTTCGCCGCAGAATTCCAGAATCTTCCGGAGCGTCCGGCAGTTGTGGAGCACGGTTTTTGAAACGGCTGCGGCCTTTCCGGCTGCGGTTTTCCCGCGCATCCCGGCAAGCGTGAGGCCCCGGAACGACACCCCGCGCCTTTTAAGCGCATTTGATATGCAGCAGAATCCCGCCGTTATTTCAGGGGCAACGTATTTTGAGCTCTGTTTCAACGGCTTTCCCTATCTCTTTTGCGGAAAACGAAAACCCGAGGCCCTCCAGCTTTTTCGGCGGAGCGTCCTGGCTTGCCAGCATCAGCTCCGAGGCCGCACCGCCAAAGGCCAGTTCCGCCGCGAATTTCGGGATTGAAAAGAGCAGGGGAACCCCAAGCGATTTTGCCACTGCGCGCGATATTTCCGCGTTGGAGGCCCCAGAGGGGGACGCCGCGTTTGCCGGCCCTTCCAGTCTGGGCTCCCGGATTGCGGAAATGTAGGCTGCGCACAGGTCGCCTATGTGTATCCACGGCGTCATCTGGCTCCCGTCTCCGATTGTCGCGCCGAGCCCCAGCCTGAAAAACGGAAGCATTGCTTTTAACATTCCGCCGTTTCGGGATATAACAGCCCCCTGGCGCATGAATACCGTCCTTATGCCGGCTTCGCGCGCCGGCAGGCACGCCCTTTCCCATTTCCCGCATACTTCCGCCAGAAAACCTCCGCCCTCCGGCGCATCTTCCCCGCACTGGCCGCATGGGCGGGGTCCGTAGTATCCCGTCGCGGAGGCGCATATGAAGGCGCGCGGCTTTTGGCGGAGCCCTGCCGAGGCCCGCGCAAGAAGCGAGGTGGGGATAGTCCTGCTTTGGAGAATCTCGCGCTTTTTTTCCGGAGTCCATCTTCCCGCAATGCTTTCGCCTGCAAGGTGTATGACAGCCTCAACGCCCTCGAGCTTTTCCGCCTCTATCTCCCCCGATTGCGGATCCCAGAAAACGCCTCCGCTTCCGCGCCTGCGCGATATTTCAATGACGGAAAACCCTTCGGCGCGCAGGGCGGGGCAAAGCGACGAACCTATGGTTCCCCCAGCCCCGCTCACCGCAATCTTTAAGGTGGCATCCATTGCGTGATATATCGAAATAAATTGTCCGGACAATAGCCCCGGAACGGGCGGGCTTGCTAAACGGGGGAGGTGGTGCCGGTTTTTTGTAAAGAACGTATGTTTAAAGAATGAAAACACGGCCGCTGGCGCAGCTTTGCAAACCCCGCTTAAACGGCCTTTCCCGAACTTTCCTCCGGAGTTTGCAAAGTCCGGGTCTTTGCAGGGTTTCGGGCGTTAGATTTTTATGGAAGAGCGCGCGCGTCCGGCGTTCTGCGTTCAATGCCTCTCATGGATTGCGGGAGGCGCATGCCGCCCGAGGCGGCCCTGCGCCCGGGCTTTTCGGGTGCGTACTGGAGGGCGCAGGACATTCCCGCATGTGATGTAAGGCTGGTAAATCCGAAGTTCAGATTGTTGAGCGGAAACGGGCGGAAGCGTATGGCTTGGGGGCTGGTGCAGCGTCAAACTGCGGCATTCGCGCCGGAATGGGGTCTTATAAATCCCAAGCCCGCCGCGCGGCGGAAGCGTTCCCGGATGTTTTCAGCATTGAAATTTTCACGCGTTTTCGGGGGATGCCGGGCGCGCAGGGCGGAAGGCTATTTGCCGGGCGTGCGCGTAGCCCGCACAGCCCAAAGGTAGGCCAGGTCGGAAAGCCTGTTCAGGTAGCGGAGCGGAAAATCCCGTGGCAGAGGCTCCGTTTCGTTCAGCCGGGCGGTCTCCCTTTCCGCCCTGCGGCAGATTGCGCGCGCAAGGTTTAAGGCGGCGTCGAGCTCTGTTTCGCCGGGCATTTTCCAGCCCGAGAAAGAGTCCCCCTCTGCTTCCATTTCAGATATTTTTGCCTCGATTTTTGCGAGGTCGCCGTCGTCCAGAAGCCCTATGTTTTTTTCAGCGAGCCTGCCGAAATTTTTCGGGGATGTCGCAAGTTCTGTCATGAGCTTTATGAGGGAATTTTGGACTTCCAGAATTTCCCCCTTCAGCTTCGGGCATTGGGCCTTTGCGCGGGCCGCCCCGAGCGCCGCGCAGAACTCGTCAACCGTGCCGTAAGCCGCCACGCGCGGCGATGCCTTTGACACCCTTTCGCCGAACATCAGCGCGCATGTTCCCCCGTCTCCCGTCTTTGTGCTTATCTTCATGGAATCCCTTTTTCAAATGCCGATAAAATCGGAATGTTTCCCTTAAAATAATGCCGCCTCCGGCGCCGGCGTCAATTTTTTTGGAAAATTTATCCTGTCCGGATACGCCCCTGAAAGCCTTGCCCATGAATTCTCCCGCCGTGTGCGGGCGCCTTGGGGGAGGGCCGGAATATATGGCGCTATTTTCCGGCGCGCTTGAGAGCGTGGGCGGGGCTGGAGTGGCGCGGGCAAGCTTCCCGCCCGGTAAGTGGGATGATTCCGATTTGAAGATTGCGGGGGGATGGATAACCCGCTTTCTGGAGAGTGTGGCATTTCGTGAAGCGTTCGATACCCTCCGGCGCGGGGTATGGCCTAAAAAAATGACTTCATATGAAGGGCAATTTTTGAGCGTTATCCCTTCCGAATTGCGCCTTTCAAATATCATCCGCATTCCAACTGCCCCAATGTTTCCGGGCAAAAAAAAGCCGCGCTCGTCGGCGCGGCATGGGGCACTCGGGGCGATTCCCCGAAAGCTACATTTTTTTGAGCGGCTCTATCGCAAGGAGCCTCAGGCCCGTTTCAAGTATCTCAAGCGTCCTTGCGCAGAGCATCAGGCGCCTCGCGCGCTGGCCGCCGTCTTCAACCATGACCTTGTTTGCGTTGTAAAACGACGAAAACATGCCGGCCAGTTCGTAGAGGTATCCGCACAGGTGGTGCGGCCTGAGTTCCGCGAGCGTCAGGTCGAACACGTTGGGGAGCGCTATCAGCTTTCTTGCAAGCTCGATTTCCTGCGGGGTTTCGAGGGCGGAGGCCGCATCCTCGAAAGCCGATTCGGGGTCGATTTCCGCCTTCCTGAAAATGGAATGGATACGCGCCACCGCATAGAGCAGGTAGGGGGCCGTATTGCCGTCGAAAGCCAGCATCTTATCCCACGAGAAAACGTAGTCGCTCGACCGGTTTTGCGAGAGGTCCGCGTAGCGCAGCGCGGCCACCCCCACGGTTTCCGCGATTTTTTCGGCTTCCTCCGCCGGCATGTCCGGAGTCTTTTCCCTGACGATTTTAAGCGCGCGCGCCACGGCCTCGTCGAGCAGCGCCTTCAGCTTTACGGGCTCGCCGCTCTTTGTCTTTATTGCCTTGCCGTCCTCGCCGAGAATGGTTCCGAACCATACGTGGCGCAGTTCAGGCATGCGGTACCCCTTTGCGGCGAACCACTTGCCGACGGTTAGGAAAAGCTGCTGGAAATGGTCCTGCTGGCGGCCGTCCGTCACATAGATTATCTCCCTCGCCCCGAGGTTTTCCACCCTGTAAAGCACTGTGGCGAGGTCGGTGGAGGCGTAGTTCGAGGCCCCGTCCCGCTTGCGGATGATGAAGGGCTGCTCCCTGAAGCGCTCGTGGTCCTTGAGGAATACGACGAGCGCCCCCTGGTCTTCGACGGCCAGGCCGGTTTCGGTTAGCTCCTTGTAGATGCGCCCCACCTTGTCGCGGTAGAAGGATTCGCCGAGGGTGATGTCGTTTGTCACGGACATGCGCTCGTACATCCTGTCGAACGCGATGCGGCTGACCTTGTTGATTTCGTTCCAAAGCGCTGTGTTTTCGGGGTCCCCGTTTTGCAGCTTGACGAGCTCCCCGCGCGCGGCTTCGGCGCATTCGGGATTTTCCTTGGCCTTTGCGGAGCCCGCCTTGTACATGCGTTCGAGGTCCTCAAGGGCGTTTTCGTCGGAGGCGTCGAGGCGGTAGTTTTCGCTTTTTATGCCGTAGATTAGTATGCCGAAATTCGTGCCCCAGTCGCCGATGTGGTTGTCGCAGGTCATGTCGGCGCCGCAGAAGCGCAGGAGGCGCTGGACGGCTTCGCCTATGACCATCGGCCGTAGGTGGCCGACGTGCATCTGCTTGGCGGTGTTTGGCGAGGGGAAGTCTATGACGGTCTTTTTGCCGTCGTAGAACTTGCTTGCGGCCTCCCTCAGGGCTTTTGAACCCTTGTATTTGGCAAGCCACGCCCCCAGGAATTTCGGAGTCAGCCTGAAGTTGACAAATCCGGGGCCCGCTATCGAGACTTCAACAAGCTCCGGGTCTATCCCCCCGTGCTCCTTGAGGGCCTCCACGAGGGCTTCTGCGGCCTTTCGCGGGTTGGATTTCTGCGCCTTGGCATAGGGCAGGGCGCCGTTTATCTGAAAGTCCCCGAATCGGGGGTCCGCAGGGCGCGCCGAGGCGTCGAACGGAAATTCAAATGTTTTTGCGGCGGCTTCTGCGGCGATTTTTTCAATCGCCTTCGATGGGTGGAACCAGATTTCTGACATTTTTTAGAAGCCCTTGATTTTAAAGAGGGAGGTTACGGACATGTTGTTGTGCACGCGGAGTATGGCCTCGGCCAGAAGGGGCGCCACGGATAGCACCGTAATCGGGTAGTCCGCATATTTTGGGCTGGGGGGCGTGGAGTCAGTGACGATGAGCTCGTCAAGCAGCCCCTCCGAGAGGCGCTCGTACGCCTTTTCGGTGAGGACTGCGTGCGATACCGCAGCGCGCACCGAGCGCGGGTTCCTCTCGCGCAGGAGCTTTGCGGCGGCGACGAGGGTGCCGGCGGTTTCGGTCATGTCGTCCACAAGCAGGATGTCCTTGCCCTCCACTTCGCCCACGAGGTTCGTGGCCTCCACGTGTTCGGCGCTCACGCGGCGTTTTGCGATGAATCCGAGCGGGCAGTCAAAGAGCGTTGCAAAGGTCTGCGCGCGCTTCAGCCCGCCGATGTCCGGGGAAAAGACAGTGAGGTTTGAGATGTCCTTTGTCTTAAGGTAGTCGTAGATTACGGGAGAGGCGTAGAGGTGGTCGCAGGGGATGTCGAAGAATCCGGGTATCTGCTGGGCGTGCAGGTCGAGGGTCAGGATTCTGTCGATTTTTGCCGCCACCAGAAGGTTTGCCGCGAGCTTTGAGGTGATGGGAACGCCGGGCTTGTCCTTCCTGTCCTGGCGCGCGTACCCGAAAAACGGAAGAACGGCCGTGATGCGGGATGCGGAGGCCCTGCGCGCGGCGTCTATCATTATGAGAAGCTCCATCAGGTTGTCGTTTGTGGGGCGGCAGGTGGGCTGGATGATGAACACGTCGTCGCCCCTTATGTGGTCGAGAATCTGGACGTATGTCTCGCTGTCCGGGAAGGTCTCCGTGACGGCGGAGCCAAGCGGGGCCGAGAGGTAGGCGCATATGTTCTTGGCTAGCGTCGGATTGGCGCGGCCCGAAAATATTTTCAAGTTGTCTATCTTCATTATAGAAGGAAGGGGGTTCGGATGTTCACTTTAAGACGGGCACTCTATATCAGGCACTTTCCTAGTCAAGGCTTATCGCCTCCGCCCACCCGGGCGGAGGGGGCACAGGCGTTCCGGATCAGCGTGGCGGCGGGGCCCGTTTGAAGGCCGGCCTTCGGGCCGCCCGCCGCGCGCCGGATTGGGGGACCAACCCGCTATGCAGTAATCCCTTTGGGAAGCCTTACCGGCACGATTTCCGCCCTCCTTGCCGCGACAATTTTGAGGGAGATTTTTTCCGGGGCTATTCCCGACAGGGTTTCGAGGGCTGAGGCGTAGCGGGCGAGCTGGGGGGCGTACCTTGCGGCGAGCTCCCCGGCCGGGGCGTCGTCGCTTTTAAAGTCCACTATCTCGGCGCAGCCGCCTTGCGGGGGAAAGTTGACGCGGTCGAACCTTCCGCATTCCAGAGCGCCGTTTTTAAATACCGCGTAAGGCTTTTCCGCCCAGAAATTCCGGCATTTGAAAATTTCAGAAATAGCGGGGTTTTCCATGCACCTCTTTGCCATGGCGAAGGCTTCGTCGAATTCGTCTGGAAAATCCGCGTACATGGGACGCGCGGCCTCCGCCGCGCATTCGAGCGACGTGGATTCTGGCCCGAGCCTTTCAAATATGGAGTGCAGCGCAAGCCCGGTCTGCGCCGAACTTTCGTCGCGCGCGCCTGCCGGAGGCTCCGCCGGTCCGCATTCGTCTCCCGGAATTTGGGGGCTTCCGAAGCTTTCGCCGCCGTCCCGCCGGGGCTCGGGCGGCCTTTCGGGGAAATCCCCGGCCCACGAGGCGTCGCCAAAGAGCGTCGCCGGGGCGTCTCCCGGCTTCCGCTCGGGGATGTCGAATATGTCGGAGAGCATTGCCGCGAACCCCCCGCGCGCGGCCGGTTTTGACGCCGGCTCCCTTGGGAGAATCAGGTGCATGGCGCGCTTTGCCCTGGTGAGGGCAACGTAGAACCTGCAAAGTGAGTCGTAGGCCCTTTCGTCCGCAAGCTCCGCCGCGGCTGCGGAGAGGGTTTTGTCCAGCCTGCATACGCTGTCTGCGGGGAGCGCCAGCGCGAACCCGGACGGGGTGGCCGATATTCTCCCTCCGTGGCCCCCGGCGGGGTTTCCCAGCTCCGGCAGGATTACGACGTCGAAATCCAGCCCCTTGGACTTGTGGATGCTCATGACCTGCACCGTATCGGAAGACGCGCCCTCGCGTATCCTGAACTTCCGGGCGGCTTCGACGAATTCGTCTATGTCGCGGATGTTTTGGGCGTCGAATTTCCGCGCCATTTCCATGAACTGGGCGATACGGTTTCTCGTGAAGGAGTCGCCCGGTTCGCATGCCTCCATGAGGGCTTTTGCGGGGCGGGAGAGGGCCGCGGCAAGCCCGAGGTCAGACGCGGTTCCCAGGAAGTTTTCCCTCCACCTGTCCCCGCCCAGCAGGGGCTTTAGCGGCGTCATTTTTGCGTAGCCCAGCGACAGGGTGTCTGCGAGGTGCGCGGCTGCGAGCGCAAACGACAACATCGCGGGGCATGCCATGTTGTCTGAAGATATGTCTACGTCCAGCTCGCCCGCCGCGCGCATGGGGATGCCGTCTTCTGCGGCCCTGCGCCGGAAGGTCTCTATTATGCGGGCGGCGGTCTTGTTGCGCTGCACGAGCACGGCACAGGTTAGCCCGCGGGCCACGGGGTTCAGGGACTTTGCAAACTCGTAGGCGCGGTCGGCCGCGTCCTCGTCGCTTTCTGCGCGTTCGGCCGTGACAGCTCCCCGCATTGACGAGTTCGGCGCGGCGGTGTCGTGGTTTTCCCATATGCGGCCCCAGCGGCCGGCGGCCTTTTCGCCGAAGTGGAGCGCCATGGCGCGCCCGTCTGAAAACACGGCGTTGACGGCCGATATGACGGCGGGGCACGAGCGCCACGAAGTCTTTATCTGCGGGTTGTCGCGCACGGCCCCGTCCATATTGTCGTAGATTTCGTCAAACAGCGCGCTGTCGCCTCCGCGCCACGAGTATATGGACTGCTTCACGTCCCCGACGTAAAAGAAAGTCTTTTCCCCGCCGGAGTTGGTCGCTGCCTCCCGGACTATCGGCTCAAACACGGCCCACTGCATGCGCGAGGTGTCCTGGAATTCGTCGAAGAGCCAGTGGGAAAAGCGGGAGTCGAAGCGGTATTCGACAAGCTCCCTTGCAGTCCGCGCCCCGCTTGAGGCCACCAGCGCCGGCATGTCAGAAAACGCCATCCGCCCACGGGACAGGGCGCACTCCGAGTAGGCCCCGGAAAAGGCCCCCATTATGGAAAACACGGCCTTTGCTGCGTCCCGGGCCGACGAGGCGTGGGCGCGCAGAAGCGACCTCGCAGCCCCGTCGAACAGGCGCGACTCCTCAGGGGTGAGCGGGTACAGCGCGCCGCCACGGGACGGGGGGGCCTCAAAGCCCCGGCACGTGCCGCGCTCGGCGAAATATTCGCAGAAGGCCAGGGCGGCTTTTGTCTTTGATTTCGGCGCCGTTTCAAAATCGGCCTCCGCGAAGAATTTCAGGATTGCGCCCTTTGCGGCGGCCTCTTTCGGGTCCCCGCATTTTTCAAGCTCCTCCGCTGCCCGGGCGAGGATGGCGCGGTATTCGTCCGAATTGCGGGCGGGGGCGTCAGGCGGCGAGAATCCGGGGAAGTCCCCCCAGCGGGAGGCGTCGGGTATTGCAAGCCATATGTCCCGCGAATTTTCGATGAAGGAAATCAGGGCGTCTGCCACGCGCTTGTTTTCCGCCCCGAAATTCGCGGCCTTGAAGGCCCTTGCGAAGTTCTGGAAGTCGCCCTCCTCCGACGAAAACCTGCGCAGCACCTCCTCTGCCGCGCGTGCGTTTTCGCGGGCGGCGCCGAGGTCGTCGAGGATTTGTATGTCCTCGAATATCCCCAGCTCCGCTGCGAAAAACCTGACGAAGCGCGAGACGAACGAGTCGATTGTCTCCATGTGCAGCCTCGGCGCGGCCTCCGCAAACTTCGCCAGCGCCTCCTCGAAATCCCCTCGCGACGGGGGGGGCAGCAGCGGGGCGGCGGCCGATATGTCGCGGGCAAGCGACGCGGCAAATTCGGGGTCTGCCGTTGCCCGGGCGAGCTTTGACATGGTCTTTGAAAAGAATTCGCCGGCAGCCTTGCGCGTGAAGGTGAGGGCGCATATCTCCTCGGGTTTGGCCCCGCCCAGGACGAGGGCGATGAAGCGGTTTGTAAGCGCGTAGGTCTTTCCCGACCCGGCTGAGGCGAGCGTGCGCTCGTTTTGGAATACGGGGCCTTTCATTGTTCAAACTCCAGAAATTTTGAAATTTCGCCGGAAAACCCGAAGATTTCGGGATAGTCCGAACCGATGGGGGAGGCGTCGTCCGGGGTGAAGCTGCGCGCCCTTATTGCAAGCGCGATTTCCTCCGCCTTTTCAAGGGCCGATTCCCGCTGCCCGGGCGAAATATCCCACACGTCTATGCGCGTCTTGTCCGCGCTTTTGGGCAGCAGGAAGTAGGCGGCGAGGGAGCAGGGCCTGCCGAACTTTTTTGAGGCGCTCTCGGCGTAAAGCGGGAGCTGGAGGTCCTTCCAGGCTATTCCCCCGCCGGGGGCCGGCCTGGCCTTCGTGTGCGCCGCCTCCGGGGAGGAAACTCCCCGGCGCGTCTCGGGGGAGTCTATGGTCTTGTAATCTACCACCATCAGCTCCCCGTCCGGCCCCTCGTCTATCCGGTCTATGCGCGCCCTGACGGGGAACCCCCCGAACGAGAGGTTGCCGTAGTCGGTTTCGGTTGCGACCGTCCTCCAGCCTGCGGCCCTGTGTTCGGCTTCCGCGCGCGCGGCGGCCCTGAGCCTCTGGAGGAGGAAATGCTTTTGAAATAGCGCGGCCGGGGGCGGCGAAAACCCGAACGAGGCGCGGAATTCCGACTCCAGCGCGGAACTCAACACCCCGAAAATCCCCTCCTCGCCGCAGTCGCGGTATTCCGCCAGCTCCTGGAACGCCGCATGGACAAGGGTTCCGCTTTCCATCGCGTCAAGCTCGCGCTTTTCCAGGTCAAACGGCCTCATTTTCAGCACGCGCCCAATGTAAAATTCAAACGGGCAGCGGATGTACGCCTTGAAGTCGGTCGCGCTCAGGGCTTCCGGCAGCGGGGCCTTGGGAACCTTCAGCTTCCAGGAGCTTGAAAACGCCGAGGCGGAGCCTTCGGAGGCGGTTTCTGAAAAGAGCGCGGCGGCCCTGGCTGCGAGCGAGCTCCTCGCAGTCTGCATGAGAAGCGGGGAGGGCATGAGCGGCGCGCCGTCGAAGTCCGCCTTTGGGGCGTAAAACTCCACCGAGCCGCAGGGCTTCCTGGATTCCAGCAGGGCCCAGGCGAAATATGCGTCGCGGTCCCGCCTCGCAGACGACGGCCTGACGCCGAGGAGCTCGCGAAGGGAGTCGGGCATGAAGGCGTCGCCGGAGGCGCTTTCGGGCACCTTGCCGCCGCTGAAGTCGGCGATGAAAAGGCGCGGGGCGTACGACCAGAAAATTTCGAGCCAGTTTTGCACGGGCACGCTGCCCTCGGGGCGCGCGCCGCAGGAGATGCTCTCGTCGCAGAATCTCGCGAGTTCGTCGGCGGTTTCCCATGCGGGCCTTTCGCCGAATGATTTTTCTGCTGCTGCGGCGCGCCGCAGGCCGGCGCGCAGGGCGTTGCGGGCGGCGGGCGCGAGCGGGTCGAGGGAGGGGGCTGAAAAGGCGGTTTTTTCGAGGGTTTCCAGGATGCCGCGCGCGCCCGGGAGGGTCCCGATAATCCCGTCTGCGCACTCGAAAAGGGCGCGTTCGCGGGAGCCGGGGCGGGAGCGGGCGATGGCGTTTTTCAGGTCGCGGCAGAGCATCCCCGCCCTGTACTTGTCGCATATCCCGAGGGCGTCGGATGCTGCGGTTCCGGAGCTTTCGCACACTGCCCAAAGCATCGGGCCGGTCCGCATTAGCGCGCAGAATTCGGAAAATCCGGGGCTTTTCAGGTATGCGGAAAGCGCCCTTAAAAACGCGAAAACCCCGCTTTCAGACAGCGCCCTTCCGGCGGGGGAAAAGCCTTCAAGCCCCGCGCGCCCGAGGGCTGACAGCATTTCGCGCGCGCCGTCCCCGTCCTCGCAGGACACTGCGCAGCAGCTTCCGGAAAATTCCGCCGCCCGGCGCGCCACTGCCGCCGCCTGCGCGCGCCTGTCGGGCGGGGTGAATATGCTTTTATCGGGTATTTCAAGCTCCCGGTGCGCCCACTTGCCGGGCGCAGGGCGCCCCCAGCCGTCGAAGTCGCCCCGCGAAATCCCGAAGGCTGCCGCGCGTATTTCCGCGCCGCCGCGCTCGAGGGACTCCAGCATAGTGAAAAATACGGGGGGGGCGTCTGCCACGCCCAGCAGGAACACCCTGTCAGCTTCAATGGGCGGGTTTTGGGCGGCTTTTGCCAGGGCCGACGCGCGGTCCGCCTTGCCGCAGGATGCGAGCAGGGAGGCGTACCTCTCCTCTATCCTTGCGAGGTCGCGCCACCTGCGGGCGTCCGGCATGGATTCCGCCTCAAGCGCCCCGGCGGCGTCCGCGAAGGATTTGCCGGCCTCCGCGCAAAGGGATTTGAGCCTCAAGAGCTTTTCCGCCAGGGCCGAGGCGTTCGCCCCCGAGACCGGCCCGTTGGGAAGCAGCGCAGCGCAGGACGTCCCTTCGGACTCCACCGCTTCCCGCATCGCAGCCGACTCCTCGAAGCGGTCGGCCGTGCCCGCCGCGGGAAGCGCAAGCTCCATGAAAGTTTCGGGCGTAAGAAACTCAATCCCCGACACGCCGCATCCCTCCCTGCGTGCTGCGGACTCTGCGAGCGCCGCAGCCGCAGACCGCGCCGCCTGCCTCGTGGGCGCGACTGCGAAGGTTCGGGGGAAGTCGCACGCGCCGCGGCGCGGGGCCAGGGCTTCAAAAAGGAATTCGGCGGCTCCGCCTGAAAACGGCATGCGCGGGGGCAGTATGGAAATTTCGGGCATACCCTTTATATATCTCCCCTGTGCCCCAATCTTTCAAACGTTTTTTGCCGGGGCTCTGTTTTTTGCGTTTTTGCGTCCGGGCGGAGAATGGTGTTGCAAAGCGCCCGTCCGCGTGTGAAATACGGAAAATGGACATAAGGGTGCTTTTTTCGGACTGGGGCGAATACGAGCTTCTCGACTGCGGCGGGCGCCAGAAGCTGGAACGCTTCGGCGGCGTGGTGGTGATAAGGAGCGAGCCCAAGGCGTGGTGGGGCAGGTCCAGGCCCGAACTTTGGGCTTCGGCCGATGCGAGGTACCTGGACGACGACAGGAAAAACGCGCGCTGGCAGTTCATGTCCAGGGATTTGCGCGCGCCCGTGCTGGATTTCTGCGGCATAAAGTTTGCCACGAAGTTCATGGACGGCTCCAAGCACCTCGGCGTCTTTCCGGAACAGTCGCCGCACTGGGAGTTCATCGCCCGCGAAGCCTCGCTGCGCCCCGGGGCAAAGGTTCTGAACCTGTTCGGGTACACCGGGGCCGCGACCCTCGTTGCCGCGAAAAACGGCTGCTCGGCGACCCATGTCGACGCCTCCAAGCCGTCCGTGGACTGGGCGCGCAAGAACCAGGCCCTCAGCGGACTGTCCTCCGCCCCCGTCCGCTGGATAGTGGACGACGCCCTGAAATTCGCCCAGCGCGAAGCCCGGCGCGGCTCGAAGTACGACGCCATAATCCTCGACCCTCCGGCCTTCGGAAGGGGGCCTAAAAACGAGCTTTGGAAGCTTGAAAAGATGCTTCCGGAGCTGTTGGCGGCCTGCTCCGGGATACTGTCGGAAAACCCGATGTTTGTGCTTATGACGCTCTATTCGATAGACGCCTCCCCGATAATGGCGCGCAACATGCTCTCCGAATACTTCCCGAAACTGCGCGCCGAGTGCGGCGAGCTCGCGCTCCCGTGCCCCCCCCGGCCACTTCCGCTTTCGCTCTGGGCGCTCGCCCGGCCCTGATGGACCGGGCTGCGGCCTTTTTCACCGCTTCGCTCGCCTGCCTCGGCAGCAGGGGGGGGGCATGGCCAAAGCCGGGAAGGGGAGGAGGCGGGGGCGCGTTTAAAGCGCAGCCCGGAATCTGAGCTCCCGAGGGGATTTTTTCAAAACTTTGCTCCGCTCAATCGTTTGACAACGGAAAAAGTTCCAAAAAAATTTCAAAAATTGTTGCAATGGAAAATCAATGTGCAACAATCCTTTAGCTATTATTTATTAAGCCTATGAGCGATCACACTGTCAAAACAGGTTGGGATTTTTCCGCCTACGCGCCCACTAGGGACAATCTCGTCCCGGCGCTCCAGGATGTCCAGGAACGGGACGGGTACGTTTCCGAATCCGCCGTGGAGGAACTCTCGAAATATTTCGGACTTTCAAAAAGCGACATCTATTCCGTTGTCAGCTTTTACGCCCAGTTCAAGTTCCGCAAGCCGGGGCGCCACACCATAAAGGTCTGCAAGGGGACGGCCTGCCACGTGCGCGGCTCCGGCTCGCTGCTTGCCGCCCTGGAGGAGCGCCTCGGGATAAGCGAGGGCCAGACGACCCCCGACGGGCGCGTGAGCCTGGAGCGCGTGGCGTGCCTCGGCGCGTGCGCGCTCGCCCCCGCTATCGTCGTTGACGACAAGGTGTACGGCAGGGTCACCCTCGCCGAGCTTCAGAAAATTTTGGAAGGGCTTGAATAACATGGCAAATCTCGAATCATTAAGGGCCGCCGCCGAGAGCGAATGGGCGGAATTTTCCTCCCGCGAAAAGCCCCGCGTGATGGTCGGCGCGGCTACCTGCGGGCTGGCTGCGGGCGCCGGGGCGGTCATTGCGGAATTTAAAAGGGAGCTTGAAAAGGCCGGCCTGTCCGGCAAGGTCGAGCTTGTCGAAACGGGCTGCATAGGGCTTTGCTATGCGGAGCCCCTCGTGGAGGTAAGGGCCGCCGGGCAGCCTTCAGTGCTCTATTCAAAGGTGTCGCCAAAAGACGTCGCGCGGATAGTGGAAAGCCACCTCGCAGGCGGCGAACCCGTCATGGAAAAGGCGGAGGCTGTCATGGATTCGTCCGAATTCAAGGGCATCCTGCCGTTTTCCATGCATCCGATGGTCGCCTTGCAGAAGCGCGTCGTGCTGCGCAACTGCGGCGTAATCGACCCGAAGAATTTCAGCCATTATCTGGCGCGCGGCGGCTACAAGGGCCTGGAGCGCGCGCTTTCCATGTCCCAGGACGAAGTCATCGAGGACATGAAGCTGAGCGGACTGCGCGGCCGCGGCGGCGCGGGGTTCCCGACCGGCATGAAGTGGGGCTTTGCAAAGGCTTCGCAAAACGACGTCAAGTACGTCGTCTGCAACGCCGACGAGGGCGACCCGGGCGCTTTCATGGACCGTTCCGTGCTGGAGGGCGACCCCCACTCGGTCATAGAGGGGCTCATGATAGCCGGATATGCCATAGGCGCCAAGTACGGCTACATATACGCGCGCTCCGAATACCCCATCGCAATCGAGCGGCTCAGGGGCGCGATAAGGCAGGCCGAGGAGGCCGGCATCCTGAAAAATCCGGACGGGTTTTATTTCGAGATAAAAATCAAAAAGGGGGCCGGCGCCTTCGTCTGCGGCGAGGAAACGTCGCTCATGGGCTCGATAGAGGGCGTCAGGGCGATGCCCCGCTCCAAGCCCCCCTTCCCGGCAAACAGCGGGCTTTTCAAAAAGCCCACCAACATCAACAACGTCGAGACCCTGGCGGCCGTCTCCAGCATCATGCGCATGGGCGGGGCCGAATACGCGAAGCTGGGCTCCGAAAAGAGCAAGGGCACAAAGACATTTTCCCTCGCAGGCAAAATATCCCGCACCGGCCTCATAGAGGTGGAGATGGGAACCCCCCTGCGCGACATAATAGAAAAGATAGGCGGCGGCTGCCCGGACGGCAAAAAGTTCAAGGCGGTCCAGGCCGGCGGCCCCTCCGGCGGATGCCTCATAACCGAGCACCTCGACATCCCCGTGGATTACGAGAACCTCGCGGCCGTGGGGGCCATCATGGGCTCCGGCGGCATGGTCGTGATGAACGAGGACTCCTGCATGGTGGAGGTCGCCAAGTTCTTCCTCGGCTTCACCGGGAGCGAATCGTGCGGCAAGTGCGTGCCGTGCAGGATGGGCACCCAGCATGCGCTCGCCATCCTTGAGCGCATCACTTCGGGCGAGGGCGAGCCGGAGGACATCGAGCGCCTCGAAAAAATCTGCATGACGATGAAGCAGTCGTCGCTTTGCGGCCTGGGCCAGACGGCGCCCAACCCGATTCTTTCAACCCTGAGGTACTTCAAGGACGAATATCTGGCCCACATAAACGAGAAGAGGTGCCCGGCGCACGTCTGCCCGGGGCTCGTCCGCTTTTCCATCGACCCGGAGAAGTGCGCGGGATGCACAATGTGCTCGCGCGTGTGCCCGACCGGGGCCGCCCACGGCGAGAGGAAAAGCCCTCATTTAATAGACGCCGAAAAGTGCATATCGTGCTCGGCCTGCTACCAGGCATGCCGTTTCGGCGCGGTCATGCGAAGCTAACAACAGGCATTATTTCACACTACTATGAGCAAGATTTATCTCACTATTGACGGGGTTAAGGTCGAGGCCGAACAGGGCATGACCGTGCTTCAGGCCGCCAGAAATGCGGGCCTCTACATCCCGTCGCTGTGCGCCCACAAGGATTTGAGCCCGTACGGGGCATGCAGGCTGTGCGTCGTCGAAATCGACAAGGTTCGCGGAACTCCGACCTCCTGCACGACTCCCGCCGCCGACGGCATGGTGGTCCGCACCGACACCGAACAGCTCAGGACCCAGCGCAGGCGCACCCTTGAGCTGATGATGAGCGGCCACCCCGCCGCATGCATGAGCTGCGACTCGCGCGAGGAGTGCGAAGTCGTCAAGCCCGAGTCCTCCAAAAGCGGCGTGTCAACCCGCTGCGGCGCGTGCTCCAACCGCCCGGACTGCTCCCTGAGGAAGGTTACGCTCGGCAATTTCACGCGCGAAATGGGCCTTCAGACCATTTACAGCCCCGAAAAAATCGAGCGCGGCGACCCGTTCATCGACCGCGACCACAACCTCTGCGTGCTCTGCGGAATCTGCTTCAGGGTGTGCGAAAAGGTCCATGAAGGCAGGGGCGCAATCGCCATAATAAACCGAGGCAAGAACGCCAAGGTGGCTTCTGCGTTCGACAAGAGCTGGAGCGTTGAGGAGTGCACATTCTGCGGGGCGTGCGTCGACGAATGCCCGACCGGATGCCTGACCGACAGGTGGTCGCGCTGGTACGGCAAGGAGGACAGGGTTTCCGAAGGCGTGTGCCGCCTCTGCCCTGAAAACTGCCGCATAAAAATAAAGACCAAGAACGGCAGGCTGATAGGGGTTGAAAAGGTCTCCCTGAACCCTGCGGATTCCCTCTGCGCCCTCGGCCGCTTCGGCTACGCGCAGATAGTGAACACCCCCGGGCGCCTCTCCCGCCCGTACGTGCGCCTGAACGGCGAGATGGTCCCCTCCGACATCGAGGAGGTCTCCCGGCGCCTGCTTGAAATATTCAGGGGCGCCACCGGGCGCATGCTCATCGCAATCCCCGAAAACTTCTACTACGAGACGCGCCGCAACTGCCGCGCGCTGGCAAAGAAATTCGGGGCCGACTTCGTGGAGCTTGCCTTCGACGCGGAAAAGCTTCCGGAGGAAATAGCCGCGAAGGCGGCTTCCGGGGCCTACGGGGCCGCCCTCATCGCCGGGAACTACGTCGATGCGGAGCTGGCCGGCAAGCTCGGGCGCCTCGTCTGCTACGATTTCCTGCCATCCGAAGCCCAGAAGAAGGCGGAAGTCGTCATCGCCTCGACCCTGCTTGCGGAGGCTGAAGGCTCCACCGTGTTCCCGGACGGCACTGTTGTGGAGGAGGGCGCCGCAGTCAAAAAGCTCGACGGGCGCCTCTCGCTCAACTCGATATTCGCCCGCCTTTCGGAGCTCGCCCAGGTTGACGCGGCTTCGGGGGATTTCAAGGTGTCAATGCGCGAATTCGCCTCCCCCAAAAAGCTTGGCAAGGCCGCAATCCCGGCCCGCTTCTACGGCCGCCTGACGGCGGACCTTGTCCCCGACCTCCAGGCTCTCGGCCTGCCGTTTACTCCGTCGGCCCCGCAGGACTCCAATTTCGTCCAGGGATTTGAGATTGTGGAAAAGAAGATGCTGGCGCCCAATTTCCACTCCATAAAGATAAAGGCCCCCGAAATGGCGAAGTACGCCAAGCCGGGCCAGTTCGCCATCCTCATGGCCAACGTGAAAAGCGAGAGGTCCCCGTTTACAATCGCCGACTGGAATGCGGACGAGGGCTGGGTGCAGTTTGTCATAGAGGAGGTCGGCCGCTCCAGCGCCGAACTCGGCAGGCTCAAGACCGGGGACTTCATCGCAAACGCAAGCGGCCCGCTCGGGACCCCGTTTGACTTTGAAAAGTTCAAGCCCGGCTCAAGCGCCCTGCTTCTCGGCGGGTGCTACGGAATTGCCGCCATCTACCCGATTGCCCGCGAGCTGAAGAGGCGCGGCGTGAGGGTGTGCGCGGCGATAGAGGCTTCGACTGCGTTTCTAATCTACTTTGAGCGCGAGCTCCGCGCGGTCTGCGACGAGCTCGTGGTCATGACCCGCGACGGCACCAGGGGCCGCAAGGGCGGATGCTCCGACGTTTACGCCGAACGCGGGGCCGAGTTCGACGCGGCGGTGAGCGTCGGGTGCGTGTTCATGATGAAGCAGTGCTCTCGCTCTGCGGAAAAGACGGGAATTTCGCTCTGCGCGCTGAACCCCATCATGGTTGACGGCACGGGCATGTGCGGCGCCTGCCGTGTGAGCGTCGGGGGCGAGACGAAGTTCGCGTGCGTCGACGGCCCGTTCTTCGACCTCGGCAACGTGGATTTCGACGAGCTGGCAAAGAGGCGCACCGCCTACGCCCTGCTTGAAATAGAGGCCATGCCGCGCCATTCGGGCGGATGCCGCAAATAATTTAGCGAGGTTTTTGCAATGTCAGAAAGTACTCCGAAAAAACTCAAAGCCTCCGGCCTTCCGCGCCATCCGATGCCGGAGCAGAACCCCAAGAAGCGCGCGGCGAATTTCGAGGAAGTCCCCTACGGCTACTCGCTGGAAGTTGCAATGGAGGAGGCCACAAGGTGCCTGCGCTGCCCGAAGCCGCGCTGCGTGAAGGCCTGCCCGGTCAACATCAACATCCCGAATTTCATAGATTCGATAGCCCGCGGCGAAATAGCGGAAGCCGCCTCGAAACTCAAGAAGCAGAGCGCCCTTTCCGCCGTGTGCGGAAGGGTGTGCCCGCAGGAGATGCAGTGCGAGGGCTCGTGCATCCTTGGCATAAAGTCGAAGCCAGTCGCAATCGGCGCCCTTGAGCGTTTCGCGGCCGACTACGTGCGCCAGAACAACCTTGAGGAGCCGCCTGTCAAGGCGCCCCCCACGGGGAAGAAGGCGGCCGTCATCGGCTGCGGGCCGGCGGGGATTACCGCGGCGCTGGAGCTGGCTCTCGCGGGCCACGAGGTGGACGTATTCGAGGGCCTGCACTTCCCGGGCGGGGTGCTCATGTATGGCATCCCCCAGTTCAGGCTTCCGAAGGAGATAGTCCTGCACGAGGTGAACAACTTGAAAAGCCTCGGGGTCAACATACACTTGAACCACCTCGTTGGCAAGATGCAGACGGTGGACGAGCTTCTCGCCTCCGGATACGACGCGGTCTTCATCGGTTCCGGCGCCGGCCTTCCGAACTTCATGGGCATTCCCGGTGAAAACAGCGTGGGCGTGTTCTCGGCGAACGAATTTCTTACTCGCTTCAACCTGATGAAGGCGTACGACTTCCCGAATTTCGGCACGACGCCCATCCGCGCAAAGCACATAGTTACGGTCGGCGGCGGCAACGTCGCCATGGACTCCGCGCGCACCGCGCTGAGGGCCGGCGCCAAATCGACGCTGGTCTACCGCAGGGCGCGCGAACAGATGCCGGCGCGTTCCGAGGAGGTCCACCACGCGGAGCAGGAAGGCGTGAATTTCGAGCTTCTCACAGCCCCCAAGCGCGTCATCGCGGACGAAAACTCGCGCGTGGTAGGCCTTGAATGCGTGCGCATGCAGCTCACCGAGCCCGACGAATCCGGAAGGCGCGGCGTAGTTGAAATTCCGGGCAGCGAATTTGTGCTGGAATGCGACGCCGTTGTGGCCGCCATCGGCAACCGACCGAACCCGCTCATCCCCATGACCTGCAAGAACCTGAAAACCACCCGCAAGGGGACGCTCGAGGTGAATCCGGACACGCTCCAGACTTCCATGCCTGGGGTCTTTGCGGGCGGCGACGTCGTAAGCGGGGCGGCGACTGTCATAAGCGCCATGGGCCAGGCCAAGAAGGCTGCGGCGTCAATGAACAGGTATCTGCGCGGGGAAACTCTCGATGAGCCGGCGTCGGATTCTGATAAGCAATGACGACGGGATAGGGTCCCCGTTCGCGGCGCGCTTTCTCGGCGCCTTCGCGGATGCGGGATTCGACGCCCTTGCGGTGTTTCCCGCGTCCGAGCAGAGCTGGATAGGGCGGGCGTACAGCCGCCACCGCAGGCTCAGCCTGGCGGACGCCGGCGCCATTTCGGGCGTCCGGGTTATGACGGTTGACGGAACGCCGTCGGACTGCGTGAATATCGCGCTCGGCCACCTCTTTGAAGGCGGCCTTCCCGACGCCGTGGTTTCCGGCATAAACATAGGCCAGAACATAGGGCTTCCGCTTTTGTGGAGTTCGGGGACGTTTGCGGCGGCCGCCGAAGGGGCCGGCTGGGGGCTGCCGTCCTTTGCGTTTTCCCTCCAGCTTGCGTCGGAGTATTACGAAATCTGCCGCATCCGCCATGCGCCCCCTCCGCCCGCCCTCGATGCGGTTTTGGGGGCGGCGTGCGCTCATGCGGCCTCATTTGTGCTGGAACGGCTGGATGCCGGGGAAGGCCGGGAGGGTAGCGTGCACAATGTAAACTACCCGCTCGACTATTGCGCATCGACCGAATTTTCCGCCTGCGAGCCCGCATCCGTCGGCATGAGGCCGCTTTACAGGAGGTCTCCTGACGGCGGTTTTGAATTCAAGTACTCCATAGGGGAGGGCGTTTCGCGTTCGGGGCTGCGCACAGACATGCAGTGCCTCGCCGAATCTGCGGCCTGTTTTTCGATTGTGAAAGTGGTGCCGTGAGCCCCTTTGACGCATGAAATGGCGCGCGCCGTCCGCATCGCAGGCAAAATTCTCGACGCAGTGTTTCCGCGCCACTGCATCACCTGCGGCGCGCCGAATCCGCCTGGAAAGTTCAGGTACCTCTGCGGGGAGTGCGCGTCCGGCCCGTTCGCGCACCAGGCGGCCCGGTGCAGGCGGTGCGCGGAAATCGTCGGCGGGAGCGTCGATGTTTCCGGATGCGCCAAGTGCGACGGGGCGGATTTCTTTTTCAGCGCAGCGAAGGTCGCATGCGAGTATGCGTCTTCGGGCCGCGACCTCGTCCTTGAGCTGAAGTATCGCGGGGGCCTGCATGTGGCGCGGGACATGGCGGCGATTTGTTCGGCGTCTGCCGGATTTGCGGAATATTTCCGGGGCGCCGTGCTCGTCCCCGTCCCGCTTCACCGCTCCAGGCTGCGCTCGAGGGGCTACAACCAAAGCGAGGTGCTCTGCCGGGAAATCGCGCGCGCAAATCCCGGCCTAGGAATCGAGGTTTCGAGGATTCTTGAGCGCAGAAAGGCGACCGGCACGCAGACTGCGCTGACGCGCGATGAAAGGGCGGCCAACGTCAGGGGCGCCTTCTCGCTCTCGGCAAGATGTTCGGCTTCAAGGGACGCTCATCTCATCGTGGTGGACGACGTAATGACAAGCGGGGCGACCTTGAACGAGTGCGCGAAGGTTCTCAGGCGGGCCGGATTTTCCAGTGTGCGCGTCTTTGCGTTTGCAAGGAGGTCGTAGCGGTTGCGCCTGCGGGGGGCTTTGGGATTTTTTCGTTGAAAACCGGGCGCGCGGCGGATTTAGTTTGGGAATGAAGAAAATCTGTTCAGCCTTTGCCGTTTTGTGCTCGCTTTACCTTTGCGGATGCTCATCCATGTTCGACTCCTCAAAGAGGCATATGCTCCGCCTCGAAGATTCGTCCGCAGAGTGCAGGGTGGGGGATTTTGTCATCGTGAGCCTCGATTCAAACCCGACTACGGGGTACGATTGGACTCCCGTATCCTATGACGAATCCGTGCTTAAAATCGACGGGCGCAGGTTCATTCCGGCCCGCAGGGGCCTCGTGGGTTCCGGGGGGACGACTGAAATTTCGTTCTTGGCAGTCGGCGAAGGGAATTCAAAGATAAAGCTCGGCTATGCCCGCCCGTGGGAATCTAAGCCTGCGATAAAGGAAGCCAATTACGACGTAAAAGTCGTATCCGAATAGTTTTGCAGGGCCTGCTGATTTGGCCGGAAAATGGCCGCGCAAAATAAGGGCGTTTTATGAACCCGAATTTGCGCGGCTTTTTTTGCTTCTTTTTTCGCGCTTCAATGCCGGGCGAAGATGAGGGGCGTAAAAGCAATTTTAGAAGTCGGATTCAGGAAGCTTCACCGCAGGCTTGCGGTTTTTTTAGCGGGATGCGGAGTGGGGGCATATGTTCTGCGGAGGGGCGGAAGCCCGCCTATTTGAGTGGGTATGTCATGCGATTTTTTATAATGCCTGGAATGGTGCCTGATATGAGAGCGGCCGCAACCGCGAGCGCCTCGTGGCATTGCAAACCTCGCCACGGTAGAGTTTGCAACGCACCCGGACTATCCCTTCCGTCCCTAGGCAGACGGTGTCCGCGCCGCGCGAAAAATATGACGCTCAAACTTCTTTTCAAAGCCCTTGCAAGTCCGTTGCAGAGGCTCTTTTTTTAATCCGGCGTGCGCGATTGCGGGCTGGGCGCAAAACTCGAAGCTGGATGAAAAACATTTACAAATCTTACTTCATTTGAGGGTGTCGGCGCAAAAAGTTTCCGGAGTCAAATCCTGCTGCCAAATTTGCCCCAACGTCTTTAATTTCCCATTGTCCCCCGGCATTTCCAGTTTCAAATCCAATCTTTCAAACATCATTGGATTTGAAGCGCTCAGGCTGTCCGCGCGAATCGGGAGCTTCCGCCCTCTTAAAGCCATGTATGGCCGCCGCACTTTGCGGATGGGGTGGGATAACGCGGCCGCCTGCCTTTTGCGCGCGCCGGCATGTTTTTTCAAAGGCAAATTTTGGCGGCGCGCTTGTAAAACCAAAGCTGCGCCTTGCTCTGCCGCCGCATCGCGGCAAAAAAATGGGGGCGGAAAATTCCGCCCCGCAAGTTTTCGGAGTATGGCGTTATGCCGCAGCGTTCCCCGATACGCTTTGGAATGCTGCCCGTAGGCTATTCGCCGCGCTTTCCGGCCCAGTTGTTGACGCCGAAAATCAGATTCTTGTCGTCTCCGGCGTATTCCAAACCGCGCACGAAGGCGAGGGCCGTATGCTCTTCCTCCGCCTGCTCCTTCAAAAACCACGACATGAAATCGGCCGTGACCCAGTCCTTTTCGTCGTTTGCAAGTTCGTAGATTTTGGTTATCTGGGAGGTTACGAGCTGCTCGTGGGCGTAGGCTGCCTTGAAGGCTTCAAGAGGGCTTTCAAAAGAGTCTTTGGCGGGCTTTTTCACGGCGTCGGTGGCAAAGGGCGCGTCACGCTCCGAAATGAAGTCGTAAATTTTCATTGCGTGCTCCATCTCTTCCTTGGCCTGGAGGCGCATCCACTTTGAAAATCCCTGGTAGGGGGAACGCTTGAAAAACGCGCTCATCGCAAAATATATGTGCGAGGCGTAGAGTTCGTTGTAGAACTGTTCGTTTAGAAGTTTGAGGACGTTTGATGGTATTGTCATGTCGTTTTTTTGAGGGTTAATAATGATAATGGTTATTGCAAGTTTTCAGGAAAAATTCAAATGTTTTTTGCCGTGAAAATGCCGCGTTTCGTGTGGAACGGTCGTGATAGCGCATGCGGCGCGGGCGTGAAACCTATAAGGATTTTCGGCGTTTGCATGGGATTTCTGAAGCGGCGCGCCATTTTTTTAACGGTTCTTTTCTTCGGATACCGGAGCAAATGCAGGGTGCGGGCTGACGGATTTTGGTGCAAGTGTCCGGAGCTATGGAAGATAGGTTGGCTTTTAAAATTTTGAAAAAAATGCTTGCATTTGCCGCCCCAATGAGCATGATAAAAAGCTTTATTAAATGGCATTGCGCCCGTAGCTCAATTGGATAGAGCATCTGACTACGGATCAGAAGGTTACAGGTTCGACTCCTGTTGGGCGCGCCATTTTTTTATTTTCTTAGCCCCGGATTTCGGGGCTTTTTTTGCGTCGTTTTCAAGCTCGGGGAGGGACGCGGCGGCGCAGGCGTCGGATGCGGCTTTGGCGCGTCCCGGCCGGAGCGGCATCTCGCGCGGCTTTGTCTGTGTGCATCCTGCCGAAATCCTGGCCTTCTTACGGAATGCGCGTTGGGGCTTGGCGGTCTTTAAGAGGCGTTTTATTCTTCTGCGCGGCGCCGCCGCCCGGCATGTGCGTTTGCGGATTTTCGCACTTGCGGGTTTTGGCACAGGCTTTTCGGGTATTTTATGCAATACAAATAATTGAAAAAAATGCTTGCGTCCCGGAATCGGCGTGGCAATATTTCAATCTTTAAATTTAAAAACTGCAATTTAACATGTCAGAAGAACAGAAAAAGTCCGCTTTGAATCTTACGTTTTCCGATAAGGAAAGCCTCGAACGCTTCACCACCGAGACCGGCAAGATACTTCCCCGCAAGTTCACGGGCCTCAGCGCCAAGGAACAGCGCCACGTGAAGAAGACCATCAAGCAGAGCCGCAATATGCTGCTGATGAAGTAGGGCTTTTGGGAATACCGTTTTTTACCTTTCAGGCGGCTTCGGTCGCCTTTTGTTTTTTAGGGCAAGGCTGTGATTTACAAGGTCGGGACATGCTCGCCGTCGGATCCGGCGCTCAGGCTCGCCGTAGAAATAATACTCGGCGGGGGCATCGTCGCCGTGCCCACAGAAACCGTTTACGGCCTTGCCGCCAACGCCCTTGACGAAGCCGCGGTGCGGAAGGTGTTTCTCGCCAAGGGGCGCCCTTTCATAGATCCGCTCATCGCCCACGTCCCGGACTTTTCCGCGCTGGAAAAAATAGCGGTTCCAAACGGGAGCGCGCGGAGGCTCGCGGAGGCGTTCTGCCCGGGGCCGATAACATTCGTGCTTGAAAAGCGCGCGTGCGTGCCCGACGTGGTGAGCGCGGGCCGTCCCACAGTGGCTGTCCGCATCCCCTCCCACCCTGTAATGAGGGCTTTTATGGAAATGGCAGGCGTTCCGATTTCCGCCCCCAGCGCAAACCCGTTCGGGTATGTCAGCCCCACCCGCGCCGAGCATGTGGAGGCCCAGCTCGGCTCGAAGGTCGGCGCGGTGCTCGACGGCGGCCCGTGCGAATGCGGGGTGGAGTCCACCATAGTGATGCTTTCGGACGAGTCAAACCCGATGCTCCTGCGTCCGGGGCCGGTGCCGCGGAGCGAAATCGAACGAGTTCTCGGGCGCAGGCTGGCCGACCCGAAGGATAATAATCCGGCCCATCCCCAGGCTCCGGGCATGTTGAAAACCCATTACAGCCCGCTGGCTTCGGTAGAGCTGTTTGACAAGCCCCGCAACTTCGGCGGCGGCTGCGCCGTAATTTACGCTTCTCGCCCGGCTTCTCCCGGTCCCGACGAATTCTGGCTCAGCGAATCCGGCGACGATGCGGAGGCGGCGCGCAACCTCTTTTCCCTGATGCGCGCCCTCGACGGAAAGTATTCTAAAATATTCTGTCAGCGTCTGGCTTCGGGAGCTTTGGCGGAAGCGGTAAACGACCGCCTCTCTCGCGCCGCAGCAAAGTAAACGTTCCGTTTAATCTAAGATGCTAACGCATCTTGGTACGGTGTGCGCCGCCGGGTCCGGGCGGCTATGGATTTATCTTACGCATTGCCTGGCGGCAATCGCTGGGTGGGTACAATCAGGAGTAAATTAGATAGTCTTTTTTTATAAGTAAGCGTTCCGCAAGCGTACCGTTTAACCTAAGATGCTAGCGCACCAACGTACCGTTGGATCTAAGATGCTTGCGCATCTTGAAACGGTGTGCACCGCCCGGGTCCGGGCGGCTGTGGGTTTATCTTACGCATTGCCTGGCGGCAATCGCTGGGTGGGGGCAATCGGGAGTGTATGTTGGGGTGGTCTAATTTGGAGTGAATTTGAAAGTCTCTTTTTTGTAAAAGGGCGTTTTATTTTTTCCAAAGCTTTGCGATGCGGTGTTGTGGCTATGCAGCTTCTCTTTCTGCGGGAATTTTAGTTGGCGGCGGAGTTGGGGGCGCATTTTTTCGCGGGACTTATGGGATGTTCGCAGAAAGTTGGCTTCCGACTGATTATTTTATTGCGCGGCGGCATCAGTCCTATTTCATGCTCTCTTGTATGGTATGCCGCTGATTTTCGGAGGCGTCTTTTCAATTTGAATACGGGAAAAATATGAAGTTTGCAGGAACGCTTTTGTGCGCGCTTTCGGGTGCGGCCATTTCATGCGCCGCTTTTGCGGCAGATACGGTTGAGCTTTTCAACGGGAAGAATCTGGACGGCTGGACGCTCTTTGCCGACGGCGCCTCCGGCGGGGATGTGTTTTCCGCCAAAGACGGGATAATACGCGTCAAGGGGAAGCCGTTCGGGTACATGTTTACAAACGGCAAATATTCGGACTTCAGGCTCCATGTTGAATGGATGTATCCTGCCCAAAAGAGCAACAGCGGCATATTCCTCTTTGTCCAGAATCCCCCCGCAATATGGCCGAACGCTGTCGAGTGCCAGCTCTGCGCCGACAGGGCGGGGGATTTTGTGCTTCTCGGCGGTTCAGACTTGGCCGAATACAAGGCTCCCGAAGGCGGCGCGCGCCCAGCGTTTCCGGTGGTTTCAAAGAGGGGGCCTTCAAACGAAAATCCCGTGGGCGAATGGAACAGCGCCGACATCATATGTAAAGACGGCTCTATCGAGGTCTTTATAAACGGGACTCTTCAAAACCGCGCCACTGGCTCCATGCATAAGAGCGGGCACATCGGCCTGCAAAGCGAGGGCGGGGAAATTCTCTTTAGAAACGTGCGCCTCACCCCGCTTGAATGATTGCGGCGCCCCGGGTGTCTCCGGGCGGCTCGCGCTTGTTTTGCGTTTGCGGATTTCCCCCCGTCTAGCCCGGCGCATGGGATTGCGCTTGCGGGCGCGGAAGTTCAGGCGGCTGGAAATATCAAAAGATTTTCCGGCGCGCGTGGCAGTAGGGCGCCTTGCCGTTTCTTTCATAGAAACGCTGGTGGCGTGCTTCGGCAGGGTGGAATTTCGCATCCGGAAGCACTTTTGTCGCCACGCTGAAGCCTCGGCTTTTGAGGCCGGCTATGATTTCCTCCGCGTCTTTCCTCTGTTCTGGGCTTCCTGCGAAAACCGCCGAGAGGTACTGCGGCCCTATGTCCGGCCCCTGCCCGTCGGTCTGGGTGAAGTCGTGAATCTCAAAAAAGGCCCTGAGGATGTCGGGGTATGAGGTTTTCGACTTGTCGAATATTATTTCAACCGCCTCCAGATGGCCGGTGTTTCCGGCGCAGACGCTGGCATAGGATGGGTTTTCCGTCCGTCCCCCGGCATATCCCGAGACGCAGGACACCACTCCGGAGATTTTCCGCATAAGCTCCTCCACACCCCAAAAGCATCCGCCTGCGACTACCGCGCGCCCTAGGCTTTCTTCGGGGATGAATTTCATTGAGAGCGAATTTACACAGTGGCGCGTGTTTTTTGGGGTCATGCGCTCGCCTTCAAAAACGTGCCCCAGATGGGCGCCGCAGCGCGCGCAGGCGATTTCGGTGCGCACTCCGTCGGCGTCCGGAATCCGCGCGACGGCCCCCGGAACGGCGTCGTCGAAGGCGGGCCAGCCGCATCCGGAATCGAACTTGTCGGAGGACTTGTACAGGGCGGAGCCGCATGACTTGCATGCGTAAATCCCGCTCCCAAAAAATTTGTCGTACTTGCCGCTGAACGGGGATTCGGTGGCTTTCCCAAACATTACCGCCTTCTCTTGCGGCGTGAGGTTTTGCTCCATTGAAAAATCCCTTCCGTGCGCCGCGGCCGCGAAAACGGCCGATGCCGCAAGCGCCCGCGCCAGTTTTGCCGCGTGCATGCGTCTGCGCAAAATTCCCATTCCGGGGGAATCGTAATTTTTTTGCGCCGGTTAAAGGGGGGCGTTAGGCGGGCGCCATCCCGAGGCGGCCAGCCTGCGCATTATTTTCATCATTATCGCCAGCGTGAGGAAGGGGTATATTATGATTCCAAGCTGAGACACTCCGAAGAACGTGAATTCGAGCGCAAACATCATCGCAGCCGGGGTCGAGGCTATCAGCGCAATTTTGAAAGCCCCGAAGAGTCCCAGCCCCGGAAGGAGGGTGGCCCCCATTATGCGGGCCGAAAACAGGGCAATCAGCACCAGCAGCGCGTCGAAGAAAAACGACACCCCGAAGCATATCGCAGGCAGCATTGTGTAGGCGGCCGCCATTATCTCCCGCTCTATGAAGCTGCGGGCCGATTCCGGATTTATCTTTATTGGAGCATCCGCTGCCCCGGATTCGGGCAGGCCCCGGTAGGCCATATATCTGGATGCGAGGTCCCGGTAGAATACGTACTGCTCGGCATCGCCCATTATTATGGCGAGCCTGTCCTTTTCCATTGCAAACATCAGGCCGCGCGTCTGTGCGGGCTCCAAAAAGGACGGCGTCATGGCCATGAAGTTTTCGCCGTCTTTGAACTTTATGAATACGGGTTTATCCGACTTCATCTTCAGCGTTCCGCCGGATATTTCGGCGTCCGGTATCTGCGACGCCACATAGTCCTTCTGGGAGGCTGCGAATGAGAGGAAGGCGGGCAGCATGAAGGCGGACGACAGGGCTGTCGAAATGGCGCAGAGAAATAGGAAATAAATCGCGGCCTTCCACCGCCAGCCCTCTATGGCCGCCGCATAGTCTTCCGCGCTGTAAAGCGATTTCCAAAGCAGCCTGAACATCATATCCCCCTGAGTTTTGCGGTTGCACGCCCGTCGAATGACAGGGCTTTTTCAAACGATTCCGGAAGCGGGGCTTCCGCGCTGAAGGAGATTTTTTCGCCGCCAATTTCAAATTCGACCGAGGTCGAAAAGCAGTGCAGGAACATTCTGGGGATGGAAAATACGGAGCGGAAACGCCTGTTCAACTGGAAGTCGCCGTAGGTCGCGTCGCCGAGTATTGGCAGGCCGTGTTTTGCGCACTGTATCCTGAGCTGGTGGGTCCGGCCCGTGAGGGGTTCGAGCCTTACGAGCGAAAGCCCCATGCCGTTTTGGTCCGTCCTTTCAACTTCAAAGTGGGAGCGCGACTTGTACCCGCCGGATTCGGCTGCGCGGCCGCGCACAAAGGCCCCGGTTTTGCGTATTTCGATTAGGTCCGACCAGTCTCCGCTCTTTACGAAAGACCTCCCGCCGCAGACGGCGTAATACACCTTCTTTGCCGACTTCTCCCTGAAGGCGGCCCTTGCGGCTTCGGCCACGCGCCCGTCGGCAGAGGCTAGCATCACGCCCGAGGTCGGGGAGTCCAGCCTGTTTATGAGATGCAGGCGCATCTTTTCCCCGCTTGCAGTATCCTCCCAGGAGTAGTATTCCCCGCTGAAATTGTACTTTGCGCGCACGATTGACGGGGATTCGTTGCGCTCCCTCTTTGGGTTTGGGTGGGACATTATGCCGGAGCCCTTGTTTATGGCGATAATCCCGCAGTCCATATAGGCCAGCGGTTCGGCCTTTTTGGCAAAGGGCGTCCTTGCTATGAATTCTTCTATGTTCATCGGTAGTAAAAAGTGAAAGTGACGCTCTGGTTTTGTCCGCCGAATGCGGAAACCATTTCCTCCGTCCAGTCGCCGTAGGGGGCTGTCGTGAGTATGGCCTGCTCGCAGAGGCTTCGGCCTGTCTGTGTGGAGGTGGAAAATGGGACGCGCATCGAGGTTATGTTCCCGGTTCTATCCAGGAAAAACTCGACGACGACCTGTGTGTTCGTGGCGTTTGTGAGGTCGTAGTTGCTTCCCAGGAGGTGCCACTGGCGGGCTATGGCCTCGACCATGCGCTGCTGGTAGGCCCCGAACTGGCTGAAGCGCGAGTTCACCGCCACGAGGCCCAGGGCGTTTGCGTCGGTGTTGCTTGCGGCGAGCGGGCCGGGCGGGGTGCGCATGGAAAGCCTGGGGCGGGGCTTTGGCTTTGGAAGGCTTTCCGCAGCCTGGCCGGGTTCGGGTTCGGGATTTTCGGAGGGGGATGGCTCGTCATGCCCGGCTTCGGGGAGGGCGGACGGGATGTCGGCGCGCGGAGTTTCCCCGTCCTGGGACGGCTCCCGGCTCTCTGGGGAGCGCGCCGCCGGGCCTTCGCCGCCGCTTTGCGCTCCGCCTGCGCCTGCAGGTTCCGGGGCGTGCGCGGAGGGGTTTTCGAGCGGGCGCTCTAGTGTTTCAAATACGCGCTCTTCGGCGCCCCGGTGCGGCTCCTCCATCAGATTTCCGGAAACTATCTTTTTTGATTCCTCCATTTCCCCGTCGACTCTCGGCATGTCGGAATCCGAATCGGCGACGGGGTTTTCCTGGGCCGCGCGCTGGTCCTGGAAGGATTCGAAGCGGGCGTCGGGCGGCGGGGGGAGCATGTTGGCGTCGGGGTTTGCCTCGACGTATTCGGGCGGCAGGGGCTTTTCGGTTTCGGGCGGAATCATTTCAAGCTCCAGCTCCTCGACGCGCTCGTCCTGATACTGCGCGCGCAGTGAAAACTCGCGGGGCAGGGCCGCCATGAGGGCCGCATGTATGGCGGCTGTGGCAAGCAGGGCGGCGGACACGGCGCGCCAGTCGGTTCCGGGGCCATCCCAGAGCCGGCGCGGCCTTTCCGCTTTTTTGTCGCCCCGCATGGTTTATTCGCCGGAGATTGTGCCGCCTTTGGGGACGCTGTCGAGTTCCTTTTTGAGGAGCCCGACGGGCAGGCCCATCACGTTGTCGAAGGGGCCGTCTATTTTTTCTATGATGCTGCCACCGCATTCCTGGACTGCATAGGCGCCGGCCTTGTCGAGGACGTGGACTTTTGAAATGTAGTCCCTTATTTCCGCGTCGGAGAGGTTTTTGAATGTCACGCGGCTTTCGCAGCACGAACTGCGCTCGGCTCCCGGATTGGATACGAGGGCCATCGCGGTAAACACGCTGTGCGTCCTGCCGCGCAGGCGCGAGAGCATGGAGAACGCCTCGCCGGCATCGCGCGGCTTGCCGTAGACTGCGCCGTCCAGCACGACTATCGTGTCCGCCCCCAGAACGAGCCTGCCGGGGAACTCTCCCGCGACCGCGCGCGCCTTCAAAAGGGCGTTGCGCACGGCGATTTCGCGCGTGTCGCCCGGAGATTCCTGAACCTCCTCCTCCACGGAGGCGGGATGCACCTCGAAGTCCAGGCCCGCGCGCTCCATCAGCTCGCGGCGGCGCGGGGACGCGGATGCCAGAATTATTTTGTTGCCAAAGGTTGCCATTGACTGAAAATGCCCCTTAAAGGCCTAAGATGAAAAAAGTTTTGGATATTCGGGATTTGTCGTTTGTTGTAGCGGACAAGCAGATTTTAAAAGGCGTCTGCTGGCAAGTTCAAAAAGGCGAAAGATGGGCCCTGCTCGGCGCAAACGGCGCGGGGAAAACGTCGCTTCTCTCCACGATTTGCGGGTATAACACGCCCTCCTGCGGAACCATGTCGGTGGACGGCAAGACCTATTCGGAATACGACTGGCAGAAGGTGCGCGAGCGCATCGCCATCGTAAGCTCTCAGCTAAACCGCCAGATAGGCCCCACGGAGACTGTGCTCGAAACCGTCGTAAGCGGCGCGTACGCCATGCTGAACTTCTGGGGGGACGCCTCGGCCGAAGTGTGCAGGCGCGCCCTCAGGAAGATGTCTGAGCTCGAAATAGGGCACCTTGCCCCGTCGCTTTGGGGGAGAATATCCCAGGGCGAGCGCCAGAAGGTTCTGATAGCGCGCGCGCTGATGGTACGCCCGGCTGTGATATTTCTCGACGAGCCGTGCACCGGCCTTGACCCGGTTGCGCGCGACAGGTTCGTGGCGTTTATGGACTCGGTGTCATCTTCGGGGAAAATCCCGGCCGTTGTGCTTGCCACGCACCACGTCGAGGAGATTCCGCCGTCCTTTACGCACGCCATCGTCCTAAAGGGCGGGACTGTCTTAAAAAGCGGGGAAATCGGGAGCGTGGTCGCTTCGGATACGCTGTCTGAAGCCTACGGGGCCAAGTGCCGCGTGTCGCGGCGCGGCGGGAGGTTTTCGCTAAGGGTCTGCTGACAGGCCCGCAAAAAAAAAGCGCCTCGGGGCGCTTTTTTTTGAATCTGGAGTTCAGCCCCCGGGGGTGGCTGCCGCCTTTTCAGCAGGGCTTGCTCCCGAGGCTCCGGGCACGCCTTCCGGAGGGTTTTTCTCCGCGCCCTCTTCGCTGCCCGCAGCCTGGGGCAGGGACTCCCCGAACTTCGGGAATATGAAGGACTCTATTGATACCGGCCTCTTTGAGGATTCGTCGAATTCAACAATGGCCCCGCACATGCGGACGTCGTTTTCAGCCACGGCAAAGGCGCGCGGACGCCCGTCCAGAAAACGCTTAAGCACCGCGTTTTTGTCGCGCCCGAGGCAGCCGTCCCACGGGCCCGTCATGCCGAGGTCCGATATGTATGCCGTGCCTCCGGGGAGGATTCTCGCGTCGGCTGTTGGGACGTGGGTGTGGGTGCCGAACACGACGGCGGCGCGCCCGTCGAGGAAGTTGCCCATGGAAATCTTTTCCGAAGTGGTTTCCGCATGGAAGTCCAGTATGACAGCGTCGCACATTTCAGATAGCTCCACGAGGGCCTTTTCGGCGGCCCTGAACGGGCAGTCGCCCCTTATCTTCATGAGCGTCTGCCCGATGAGCGAGAATATGCCGAACCTTATCCCGCACTTTTCCACCACCACATAGTCCCTCCCCGGATTCCCGGGGGGCAGGTTGGATGGCTTGCACAGGTTGGGTATTTCGGGGATTTCCTTTTCAAAGCAGCGCTGGTCCCAGATGTGGTCGCCGAGCGTTATGGCGTCCACGCCTGCGCGCGACACGGCGTCTGCCATGTTGCGTGTTATGCCGTTGCCGCCGGCGGCGTTTTCGCCGTTTGCGACCACCAGCGATATTCCGCGCTCCTCCTTTATCTGCGGCAGGAAGTCGGCCAGTATCTGCCGGCCGGGCTTCCCTACGATGTCGCCTATGCAGAGGATTTTCATCCTACTTTGCAAAGCCGAGCCGCGCGGCCAGCGCCTCCATCTCGGAGCGTATTTTCGCCAGGGGGATGGAGCCCTTGATTTCCGTCAGAATGCCGCGCCCTTCGTAGAGCTCTACGAGCGGGTAGGTGACTTCGTGGAACACCCTGAGGCGGTTTCGTATGGTTTCGGGCTTGTCGTCGTCGCGCGTGACGAGGGTTCCGCCGCATTTGTCGCACACGCCCTTTTCGCGCGGCGGATTGTGGACTGCGTGGTAGGGGGCTTGGCATCCGGAGCATATCATGCGTCCGGAGAGGCGGGCGACTATTTCGTCGTCGGGTACGTTCAAATATATGACGGCGTTGACGGCCCTGCCGCTTTCGGCGAGCATTTTGTCGAGTATTTCAGCCTGCGCCACGGTGCGCGGGAAGCCGTCCAAAACAAACCCCTTTTGGGCGTCGGGCTCGGATATCCTGGCCTTGAGCATCTCGGCGGTGACGTGGTCGGGGACGAGTTCGCCCCTGTCTATGTAGCCCTTGGCGGTCTTGCCGATTTCGGTCATCTCCCTGAGGTTCTTGCGAAAGAGGTCGCCGGTGGCGATCTGGGGAATTCCGAGTATTTCACAGAGGTCGCCGGCGTTGGTTCCTTTGCCGCTGCCGGGCGCGCCCAGAAGAATTATGTATGGATTTTCCATTGGGATTTGTCAGAGAATCCGATTTAGTTTGAAAATCGGGCGCTTTTGCGCAAGCATTTTCTGGAGGATTTAGACATGGACGGATTTGACGAAAACGGGGCGCCGGTGTGCGGCGTGTGGATTTCCCCAGACGGGCGCGCGCTTTTGAGCGTCCGCGCAAACGGCGGCGGGCGCGCCGAAATTTCGCGGACATACAGGCCGTTTGTGTGGGCGTCGGCCGCGGCCGAACCGCTCGGGGGCTATTCCTCGTGCGAGCCGCTTTCGGGGCCGGAGGGCCTGCCGCTCGACAGGATTTTCCAGTTTGAAAATCCCGGGGACTACGGCGCTTTTCTCAAGTCCCGGCCGAGGGGCCTGCCGCTTGAGAAAGTGGCCTGCCTTGAAAACCAGTTTTTGATGGAGACGCGCGGGCGCATGTTTTCAGGCATGGCCTTTTCCGAAATCGCCCGCATGCAGCTTGACATAGAAACCTCCTCCGAGGGGGGATTCCCCGATCCGGCCAGGTCGGGGGACAGGGTTATAGCGGTTGGAATAGGCTTTCGCGGGGAAATCGAGATTTTGGAAATATCCGGGCTTTCCGACGCCGCCGAGGCCGAGCTGCTGGGCCGCCTGTCGGACAGGATACGGGCCCTCGACCCGGACACGATAGAGGGCCACAACATCTTCCGCTTCGACCTGGACTTCATACGCAGGCGCTCGAAGCGCCTCGGGGTCCCCATGGACTGGGGGCGATTCGGGGCGCCGTGCTCTTTCCGCTCAAGCCGCATAAAGATAGCCGAGCGCATATTCGACTATCCCCGCTGCGACATCCCCGGCCGCACCGTGGTCGACACCCTGCTTCTCCTCCAGCTCTACGACATTTCGGCGCGCGAGCTCGACTCCTATTCGCTGAAATCCGCCGCAATCCACTTCGGCTTCAGCCGCGAGGACGAGCGCACCTACATAGAGGGCTCGAAAATCCAGGACGCCTTCGCCTCCGACCGCGAGGCCTTCCGCCGCTACCTTTCAGACGACGTGCGCGAAACCCGCGAGCTGGCCTCAAGGCTCCTGCCGGCCTACGTCGCCCAGGTCCAGAACTTCCCGCTCACCCTCCAGGAATGCATGCTCAGGGGGACCGGCATGAAGGTCGAATACGTGTTTCTTGAGGAGTACCTCCACGCGCGCGCGAAGCTTCCCGAAGTCCCGCAGGCGGGCAACCTCGTCTCCGGCGGATTTTCCGAAAGCTTCAAAAGCGGGGTTTTTAAAAACGTCCTCCACTACGACGTTGCCTCCCTTTACCCAAGCCTCATGCTGGCAATCGGCAGGTGCCCGCAAAACGACTATCTGAAGGTGTTTTTGAGCGTGCTTTCCCGCCTGCGCTCGTACCGCCTTGAGTATAAAAAGCTCGCGCGCGAGGCTCGGGACCCCGGAGAGCGCAGCGAATATAACGCCCGGCAGGCCAGCTTCAAGATTCTCATAAATTCATTCTACGGATACCTGGGCCTCTCCACCGCGCGTTTCGGCGACGCGGCCCTGGCCGACGAAATAACGACGGCAGGCCGGGAGATTCTCGCGGGGCTCATATCGGATTTCACAAGCGAGGGATGCGAGGTCCTTGAGGCCGACACGGACGGAATCTACGTTTCATGCGGAGAGTTTTTCGGGCATCCGGAAAAGCTGCTTCCCAGAGTGTCGTCGCGCCTCCCGAAGGGCGTGGAGCTGGAATTTGACGGGGCGTACCGCTCGATGTTCTGCTACAAGGCAAAGAACTACGCCCTCCTTGGCGAGGACGGCGTGCTCCTCAAAGGCTCGGCGCTCAGGAGCCGCTCGATGGAGGGCTTCCTGCGCAGGCTCACAAACGAATTCATAAATATCGAGCTTGGGGTTTCAGAGGCGGACATTTCCGAACTCATGGCCGGCCTGCGCGGAAAAATATCGGGGGGCGGCATGGACGTGTCGGAGCTTGCCAAAAGCGAGCATCTGGGGATGTCGGTCGAAGCCTACCGGAAATCGGTTGCCGCTTCAGGCAAGGGGCGCCGGGCCGCGCTCGAGGCCGCGTCGAAGCTTTCGCCGCCTCCGAGGGTGGGCGACAGGGTGTCGTACTTTATTTCAAACGCCGAATTTGCAAAGGGGCCCGACTGGAAGCGCGCGTGGCCCGTTGAGATGTACGATTCTGAAAAGCTCCCCTACGACCCCGCCTACTACCTGAAAAAAGTGGACGACTGGGCTGAAAAATTCGCCGAATTTCTACCGCGCGCCGAGCCTCTCCAGGGGGAGCTGTTTTAGCGAAGCAAATGGCGCGTCTTCTGCCGGGTTTCCGTCGGATGCCCCGCGCCGGTAGCGCGGGAGCCGTTGCCCGCCTTCTGTTTGGTGCAAATTAAATTGCAAAAGACCCGCCGAGGCTGCCGGGGGAGGGCGGCCTTGTAATTTTTCCCGAATCCAGCCTCGCGGCGGTTGTGTTTGGGAGAGCCTTTTGCGGCGGCCAAAGTGGCGGGCTTTTTTAATGCCGGATGCGCGGGGCGCAGGCGCCGTCTGTCATCACTGAGAATCGCCGCTGCGAGGCTCGCCGTCCGGCGTGGCGCAACCGGGGTCTTCCGACGGGGGATGGTAGGAGGAGCGCGCAAGCGGCGCGCTCAGGACGCTCCTGAACCCGGCTGAAAGCGCGAACTTGCGTATGCATTCAAATTCCGACGGCTCTGCCCACCTCTCAAGCGGGGCGTGGCGCGGCGAAGGGGGGATGTACTGGCCGACCGTGAGCATCGACGCCCCCGCAGCGCGGATGTCGAGTATGCATTCCCGCACTTCGTCCACGGTTTCCCCGAGCCCCAGCATTATACCGCTTTTGGTTTCGATTCCGGCGAGGGCCGCCCGGGAGAGCACCGAGAGGGAGGTGTCGTAGTCGGCGGCGCCGCGCACGGGCTTCTGGAGCCTGCGGACGGTTTCGAGGTTGTGGTTGAATACGTCCGGGCGCGATGCGGCCACGGTGTCGATGTCGCGGATGCGGCCCCTGAAATCCGGCACGAGTATTTCGATTTTCGCCCCGGGCAGGCGTCTGCGCAGTTCGAGGACGGTTTGAGCCCAATGGCCGGCCCCACCGTCGGGGAGGTCGTCGCGGGTGACAGAAGTGAGCGTCACATATTTTAGCCCCAGCATGGCGGCCGCCTCGGCCGTTCGCGCGGGCTCCCCGGGGTCCGGGGCGCACGGCCTGCCGTGGGGGACGGCGCAGAAGCGGCAGGCCCGCGTGCAGTTTTCACCAAGTATCATGAAGGCCGCCGATTTTCTGGCCCAGCAGTCGCCGAGGTTGGGGCACTTGGCCGAGCGGCACACCGTCGGCACCCCGAGGGATTCCGTTGCCGCCCGGGTGCGCGAAAATTCGTTTCCCGAGGAGAGGTTCACCTTGAGCCACGGGGGCTTTCTTCTCGTTTCCATCGCACTAGAGGGTCTTTGAATATTTCCCCTTTTCCGCGCCGAGCCTGCCGTCGAAGGGCATTGCGATGTTGCGCAAAAAGAGCCTTCCCAGGTCGGTGACGCGCAGGCCGGAGCCGGAGATTTCCACAAGGCCGTCGCCCTCCATTCCGGCGAGCGAGGCGAGGGCTTTGGCGAACTTTTCACCAAACGGCATCCCGAGCTTCGTCTCGTACTTTTTGAAGTCCAGGCGCAGGTTGCACATTATGTCCATTATGACCCCCCTGCGCAGCTCGTCCTCTTCTGAAAGCTCTATGCCCCTTTCTATCGGCAGGATTCCGGCATGCACCGATGCTTCGTAGGCGGAGTAGTCCTTTAAGTTCTGGCGGTAGGTGGAGCGCGTCTGGGATATGGAGGTAAGCCCTATTGCGAAGGTTTCCAGGCCGGCGCGCGTGCTGTATCCCTGGAAGTTCCGCTGGAGGGTTCCGTTTTTTCTCGCGAGTATCAGCTCGTCCCCGGGGAGGGCGAAGTGGTCCAGGCCGATATACTCGAACCCCGCCCCCGCGAAGGCCGACATGGCGTCGGTGAAAAGCCCAACCTTTTCGGCGCCGGAGGCCATAGGATACTTTTCAAGCGCCCTTTGCGCCGATTTCATCCACGGGACGTGGGCGTAGTTGAAGAGGGCTATCCTGTCGGGCGAAAGCGCCAGGGCGTCTGAGAGGGTCTTTTGGAAGTTGTCCCGCGTCTGAAGCGGAAGCCCGTACATGAGGTCGGCGTTTATTCTGGAAATGCCCGAGGAGCGCAGCCATTCCACCGCGCGCAGGTTCGCCTCCTGCGGCTGGATGCGGCCCACGGCCTTCTGGACTTCCGCGTTTGTGTCCTGGACTCCTATGGATGCGCGGTTTGCGCCGATTTCCGCAAAGGCTTCCACCTTGTCCAGCGCAAGGGTGCGCGGGTCTAGCTCGACGGAAAATTCGCAGGGCTTTTCGATGTCGAAGCTGCCCGATATTATCGCGCCAAGGCGCCGGATTTGGGCGGGCGAAAGGAAGTTCGGCGTGCCTCCCCCGAAGTGTATCTGGCCGAGGGGGCACCTTTCAAGCCCCGCCTTTTTCCAGAGGGCGAGCTCCGCCTCCAGAAGCGACAGGTATTCGTCGGCCTTTTCCTGCCGCGTGCACACGCTTGAGGAGCAGCCGCAAAAGAGGCATACCGTGCGGCAGAACGGGATGTGGATGTAAAGCGAGCGCGGGTTGCGGCTTTCCACTGCGCGCGCGGCGAGCAGGGCCTTGTCCGCCTGGGGCGAGAAGTGCGGGGCGGTGGGGTAGGAGGTGTAGCGCGGCCCGGGGGTCTCGTACTTCATTATGAGGTCTGGAAGCCCGCTCATCTTGCGGCCTCCTTTGCGGCCCGCACGAACGCCTCGACGTTTTCGATTTTTGCGTCGGGGCGTATGCCGTGGCCAAGGTTCAGTATGTGGCGGCCGAACGGGGACATCGAATCCAGTATGGCGCGGGTCTTTGCAAACACCTCGCCCGGCTCTGATTCGGAAAGCTCGGCAGGGTCGAGGTTGCCCTGGAGGCAGGGCTTCGAGGGGGCTGAGCGCGCGATATTTGCCATGTCTGACTTCGCGTCCACTCCGTACGCGCCGGCGCCCGTTTGCTCAATCTCTTCAAAGCGCCCCGCCATTCCGTTTGCAAAGAGTATGGAGGGAACCTTTCCCCCCAGGCGCGAGAGCACTTCGGCAACATACCCGCCGGAGAGCTCGCCATAGCGCCCTGCGGGGGCAAGATGCGCCTGGGAGTCGAAAATCTGCACGGCGTCTGCGCCGCATTCGGCCTGCATTGAAAGGTATTCCGCTGTCGCCACTGTTAGCCTTTCCATGAGGGCGCGGAACACATCGGGGGCGTTTTTTATCATCGACTGGAATTTTGGAAAGTCCGGGGACGACCCGCCCTCCACCATGTACGAGGCAAGCGTAAACGGGGAGGCTGCAAAGCCGATTACGGCCTTTTGGGGAAGCTCGCCCCTCAGCATCGAAAGCGCCCTTGCCGCATAGGCCGCCCTTTCGCGAATGGATTCGGCAGGCGGCATGCTCTCCACGTCCTCCATCGTGCGCACCGTGCGCTCAAGGCCGATGCCGCCGGCGTCGCGGAAGTGGTACGGGAACCCGAGGGCTTCGGCTGCCACCAGTATGTCCGAAAAGAGAATCGCGCAGTCGAAGTCGAAGCGCCTTATGGGCTGGAGGGCGGCCTCCAGCGAAAGCTCGGGGGTCTTTACTATTTCAATGAAGCTTCTCGATGATTTCAGCTCCCTGTATTCCGGCAGGTAGCGCCCCGCCTGCCTCATTATCCAAAACGGCGCCCTCGGCGCGTTTTCCCCGCATAGCGCGGCGCGGAAAAGTTCCCTGGAATTCATTGCAGTCCCCTTCTTTTTAGTATGTTTTTAAGCTCGCGAAATCCCCCGAAACGCATTGCCCAGAGCGCGGCGGCGTAAACCGCGACCCCGCCCGGGATGAGGGCGGCGCAGGAGGCGAGGGCGGCCGCCCTGCCGTCCAGAAAAAGCCGGATGCCGTGCCTTCCCGCGAGAACCGCCGCAGCCATTACCGCGGCGGCGGCGGCAATTTTTGCAGTTTCCCGCGCCGCGTTTCCGGCGGAGCGCCTCCTTGAAAATGCGAAGTTCAGGGCGGCGGCCTGAAATATGCCGCTTGCGACGTTTGCCGCGACAAGCCCCCTCGCCTCGAACGGCCCCATGAGCGCCAGGGCGAGCGCGAGGTTCACGGCAAATGCCGCGGCCGACACCATCATGGGCGTGCGCGTGTCCTTGAGCGAATGGAATCCGCGCGCCGAGAATGTCGCAAGCGAGTAAAACGGGATTCCCGCCGCGCTTATCGCAAGCACGGGCGCGCATTTTTCCACATCCGCCGTGCCGAACCGCCCCCACTCAAAAAGCGTTTGCAGTATGTCCGGGGACAGGGCGGCAAGCCCGGCTGCGGCCGGCACGGTTATGAACATGAGCGACACCAGCGCCCTCGCATACTCCCTTGAATACTCTCCGCTCTTTTCCGCCTCCGAAATCATGGCAAGCTTCGGAAAATACACCGTGACTATCGCGAAAGTGAACATCCCGAGCGGAAGCTCCACGAGCCTGCTTGACACGTATATGGCGCTCACTGCGACGTCGTTTACCCAGAGTGCCAGGGCGTTTGAGGCGAACATGTTTGCCTGTATTATCCCGGCGCCGACGAGGGCGGGCGCGAATATTGAAAAGAATTCCGAAACTTCCGGGGAGCCCGAGAAGTCCGGCTTGAAGCGCCACCCCTTTGACCTTAGCTCCATTGCGGGGATTGCAAGCTGGGCCGCCCCGCCGGCCAGCACGCCCGCGCACATGGCCGCCGCCACCCCCTCGGGCGGCGCCCCCATCGCGGCCCCCGCAAGCAGGATTGACGATATTATCGCGATGTTCAGCCACACCGCAGTAAGGGCCGGGAGGGCGAAATACCCCATGACATTGAGCGAGGCGCATATGACGGCCGCAAGGCATATCATCAGCATGTACGGCATCATGACGGCCGCGTATGCGGAGCAGAGGGCGTATTTTTCGACCCCTCCCAGAAGCGCGTGCGCCGCAACCGCAGCCCCCGCCGCCACAATGACAATCGCAAGCAGGGCCGCCGCGCTGCGCGTCAGAATGCGGTTCAGAAATTCAAACGCCTTTTCCTTCCCGCCGCTTTTCAGGGTCTGCGAGAAAACCGGGATGAATGCCGACGACATCGCCCCCTCGCCCATGAGCCTCCGGAAAAGGTTGGGGACCATGAAGGCGAAAATGAAGGCCGCGCTCACCGCGTTTACGCCGAGGTAGGCCATCGTGAGCATGTCGCGCGCCAGGCCGAGCACGCGGGAGCCGAGGGTTCCCGTCGAAACTTTCAGGATGTTTTTGAGGCTCTGTGGCAGATGCGGCATTGCGTATCCTGCGGGCGCCGGCGTCAGCGGACCACCCAGTCGTACGGGTAGTCGGAAAGCTTGCGGCAGCCGGAGGCCCCCACCAGAACGTTGTCCTCTATGCGGCATCCGCCGAGGCCGGGGTAGTACAGCCCTGGCTCAACCGTCACCACCTGCCCCGCGCGCAAAATGTTCCTTGCCGTTCCCAGCCTCGGGCTTTCGTGGACTTCGAGGCCGAGGCCGTGGCCCGTCGAGTGGAAGAATCCCCGCCACTCCCCGCCTTCCCGGGAGGTCTTGTAGCCGCGCGATTCAAACACACCGGCGGCGCGGGCGTGCACCCTGTCGGCGCGGGCGCCCGCCTTCACGAGCTTCATGGCCTCGTCCTGGGCGAGCTTCACGGTTTCGACCAGCCTGGACTGCGCGTCGCTGGGCGCGCCCTTCAGAAACGTTCGGGTCATGTCGCCGTAATATCCTGAGGACTTCATGCGCGGGAAGATGTCGAACACCATGAGGGAGCCCGCCCGGATTTTCCCGAAGCCCTCGCAGTGGGGGTCGCATGCCTGGTCGCCCGCGGCGGCTATCGTGTGCTTTGACTCGGCCCCCATGCGCAGGCATGCCGCCTCTATTTCAAACTTGAGCGCCTCCGATGTGAGGTGCCTGCCGCGCCACTTGATAAACCTTCCGCTCACGGAGCTTTCCGAGAGGATTTCCCTCACGCGCGCGAATGCCGAGGATGCGGCGGCGTTCGCCTTGGATATTTCCCCCGCCTCCCATTCGGACTTTATTTCCCTCTGCGGAAAGAACGGGCCCCGGCGCACGGATATGCCGAGCCCCCCGGATGCCAGGCGGACGTACATGCCGGCGGGAAAGTCTTCGGGGACTTCTACGCGCCTTATGCCGAGGGCCGAAAACGCCGCCGCCAGGTCGTCGCAGGGGTCGGGCGAGGCCGATTCAAAAATTTCGTCGAACGCTGACTCCCTCCTTGCGCGCCCAATTTCAAGGCGCGAAAAAATGGCGCATTTCCTGCCCTTTGAGGTGAAGGCGAAAACGGGGTCCGGAATGTTCATTTTCGCGAAATAAAGCATGTCCGGGGACGCTTCGGTGGATGCATATATCAGCTTTTCCGCTTTCATAAAATAGTTGCGCCGGATACAAACATATATAAACCTCTTTTGCCATGAAAATTTTCAGCTTTTTGGGCGCATTGGCGGCCGCGCTTCTCGCGGGATGCGGGCCTTCCGCCTCGGGGCCTGCGCCGTTTTCGGAAACCTTCGGAATGAGGTTCGCCTCTGTCCCGTTTTCGGCGAGGATTGCGCTGGAGCCCTCCGAGCGCGCGCGGGGGCTCATGGGCGCCGCGTCCCTCCCGGAAAACGAGGGCATGATTTTTGTAAATGAAATCCCGTGCCAGGCGTCGTTTTGGATGAAGAACGTCCCGATACCGCTGGACATCGCGTTCGTTGACCCGGAGGGGAGGATTCTCCAGGTCCGCCGGATGTTTCCGCACGACGAAACGCCCGTCGAAAGCTCCTCCCAGAACGTGCTTTACTGCGTGGAAATGAACGCCGGATGGTTCGAGAAAAACGGCCTCAAAAGCGGCGACAGGCTCGACATGGACCTCTTTCTGAAAGCCCTTGGGGCGAGGAGGGGGGAATGAGCGGGCGGGGATTTGCCGCGTCGAGGTTTTCTGCGAAAAAGGGGATAGTGCTCGCTGTCTCCTTCCTGGCGGCGGTGCTTGCGTGGGCGGGCGCTTACGCATATTTCTCCTCGCAGATGACCCCGTCCCAGAAAAACGCGCCCATCGATGTCAAAAACGGCTCCGGGCTGACGCGCGCAAAGGCTTACATAGATTCGACCTCCGCCGCCGGAATCGCGTTTTGCGCGACTTCCGCCGCCCTCCTCTTGGCCGGGCGGGCTGGGAGGGGGAAGGCCGGGAAATGAACCCGGATTCGGATACGATAGCGGCGCTTTCGACCCCTCCGGGCGAGTCGGCAATAGCCGTGGTCCGGGCGAGCGGCCCCCTGTGCTCGGAAATCGCGCGCGGCGCGTTCCGTCTGGGCGCGGACCCCAGGCCCAGGTTCTCGGCGCGCGGGACGTACCGCAGCCTTTCGGGGGCGGTTTTGGACGAGGCGATGTTCGTGTTTTTCAGGGGCCCCTCCTCCTATACGGGCGAGGACATGCTCGAGGTTGGGTGCCACGGCAACCCGTTCATCGTCCAGCGCGTGCTCGAGGACATGTTCGCCAGGGGCGCGAGGGCGGCAAGCCACGGGGAATTTACGCGCAGGGCCTTTGAAAACGGGAAGCTCGACCTTTCGCAGGCGGAGGCCGTCATGCTGATGGTAGCCGCCCGCAGCGAAAAGTCGCTGGAGGCCGCCCGCAGGCAGCTCGGCGGCGAGCTTTCAAAAAGGATAAATTCGATGTGCGACGCCCTGGTGCTCGCCCTCGCCCACATCGAGGCCCACATAGACTTTTCCGAGGAGGACCTGCCGCCGGAATCCTACGATGAGCCGGTCAGGCTGCTTGAAGTGGTTGTCCGCGACGCAGCGAGGCTCGCCGAGTCGAGCCGCTACGGGGCCGTGCTGCGCGACGGCCTCAACGTGTCCATAATAGGGGAGCCCAATGTTGGCAAATCGTCGCTTATGAACCGGCTTCTCGGGCGCGAAAGGGCAATTGTTAGCCCCTCCGCCGGGACGACCCGCGACTTCATAGTGGAGCGCGCCTCAATAGGCGGATGCTGCGTAAACCTGGCCGACACCGCCGGGCTTAGGGAATCTCCGGACGAGATAGAGCGCGAGGGCGTCCGCAGGGCTGTCGAAATGGCCCGCGAGGCCGACTTGAAGCTCTTTGTGGTGGATTCTTCGTCGCCTTCGGACGGGGCCGCAGTTCTGGCCCTGCCCGGCATAGACCCCGCCGACACGATAATCGTATTAAACAAGTGCGACCTCCCGCGCGCGCTCCCGGCCGGCGCGTTTTCGGGGTTTGAAACCGCGGAGGTTTCCTGCCTTGAGGATACGGGCGTCGGGCGCCTACGCGGGCTCATTTCGGACTTCATTTCAAATAGGGCGATAACCTCGTCCTTCGACGACGTGCTTGTGAGCGCGCGCCACTCGTCCCTGGTTTCGGAGGCGCTCGCATCCGCGCGCTCCGCGCTTGAAATGATAGGGAGGGGGGCTCCGGCGGAACTCGTGTCAAGCGACGTGCGCGCCGCGCTCGAATCCCTCGGGGAAATCGTCGGGCGGGGGGACCGCGAGGAGGTTCTCGACAGAATATTCTCGACATTCTGCATCGGGAAATGAGATTTTCGGAAGATATTCTTCCCGCAGGACGCCATGTGGTATTACTTTTCAGACAATAAGAGGGTCGGCCCTGTCGCCGACGCGGCAATGATGGTGCTGTATTCCAGAGGCGCGCTCTCGAAAGACTCCCCGGTTTTGCGCCGAGGCACGAAAAAATGGCAGAAATTCGGCGACACAAAGCTCTTCAAAAAGATGAACGAGAAGTCCGCCGACAGGATAGACGCCCTGAAGTCAAAGACCATGCTTTTCAGGGCCTTTCTCGTGTCGTTTTGCGCGCTTTTAGTTGGGACAATCCTAATCGAATACAAGCGTGCTGGGTATTTCGAGTCCGTTCTGGACAGGGGCGGCGCGGAGTCCGCCTTTCTGGAGTGCGTGGGCAGGGAATACTGGATGACGTCGATGGCGTTTTCGGCGGTTTTATTCGTGATGTTTCTGTTTGTCGCCAGATTTGCGGGCGGATGGATAATCGAGGTCGTTTCAAATACGAGGTCCCTCGACAAGGGATGCCGCCTCTCGCCGGTTTTTACCGCGTTTTCATTCCTGATACCCGTGGTGAACCTCTACTCGCCGTTCGTTGCGCTCGGGAGCGTATATAGGACTTCCAAGCGCATTTCGGGCAGGCATTTCACGGCGGTTGACGCAAACCTGTTGTTTCTGTGGTGGTTTTTCTCCATATTTGCCGCTGTCATGTTCATCCTTGAGAAAACCATGTTCGGCAGTTTCGGCAACATAGAGGCGGCGAAGGGGATAATAATGTTCGAGGCTTTGGCGGGGGCGTCTGTGATGGCGGCTGGCGTGTTCTGGATAATAGTTGTGTCAAAAATCTGCTTCTACCAGGCGAAGGCCATGCGCCGGGCGAACCTGCTCTGAGTCCCCCGCCGGGCGCGCGTTTTCGGCGTCATTTCGCCTTCTGGCGCTTTGCGCGCAGCTTTGAAAAATCCAAGTCCGCGTAAACGGGCGCGTGGTCGCTCGCCCCGCGAATTATGCCGGGGGAGCGGGACGGGCCGGAGGCTTCCAGAATCTCCGGGGTCGCCATAAAAAAGTCGAACCGGTGGCCCGAGCCGCCCTTCTTCCAAAAGTACGTTGTTGGCTCCCCGGCGCAGGGCATTACTTTCAGCCCCGCCGATTCAAGCTCAAGCACTGCGGCGTCCCCGGGCTCGTCGTTGAAATCCCCTCCTATCACCGCCTGCGCGCCATCTCCCGCCGCGCGGCGTGCAAACTTTGCGATTTCTCGGCATTCGAGAACCCTGAATTTTGAAAATTCCGGGTCGCGCTTCCTTGCGCCGAACCTGCTTTTGAGGTGAAGCGCGCCGAACACCCATTCAGTTCCCAGCGTATTGAACCTCGCCGCGAGCAGCCCGCGCGGGGAGCGGGCCTTCTGCCCGAAATATTCAAACGCCCCCGTGCCGGCCCTTTCGACGCGCTCGAACGGGATTTTGGATAGTATGGCGCACTGGGGATATTCCGGCGAGTCGTCCGACACCGCCTTGTACGGGTAGTCCAGCCCGGCTTCCCCAAGCATTTCCGCAAATTCGAGTAGGGCGGGGCGGCCTCCGATTTCGCTAAGTCCCAGAACGTCGGGGTTTATCCCGGAGAGAACCCTTATGATTTCAGCCTTCTCGCTTTCCGGCTTCGGGCCCTTTGTCCTGACGCCGTCCTTGAACCTGTATGTGTCGAGGTACGACTTCACGTTCCATACGCAGACCCTTACCGCCCCGGAAGCGCCTTGCGCCGCCCGTGCCGGTGCGGGCGTTTCAGCCTCCGGCTCCGGGCTGCGGATTCCCGGGAAAGCCCCCAGCACGAGGGCGCACAAAAAAAACGCCACGGCCCACATGAGGGCCAGGGCGGAATTTTTCACGATCCTTCGCGCGCCGGGCTTCACGGCTGGAACGGGGATTTCTCCCTCCTGCCTGTGGCGATTTTTTCCACGTATTTTGCGAGGAGGTCGAATTCCAGGTTGACCTTTGAGCCGGCCTTTGCCTGCGAGAGGTTTGTGACTTCAAGCGTGTGCGGTATCAGCCAGACTGCGAGGGAGTCGGGATGGGCTTCGGCTATGGTGAGGGAAATCCCGTCGATTGCTATCGACCCCTTGTAGACGCAGTAGGGGGAAAACTCCTGGGGGACTGCCGCGCGCAGGTAGAAGTTCTTTCCGCGCCTCTCAAATTCGAGGATTTCGGAGCGCGCGTCTATATGCCCCGACACAAAGTGGCCGCCGAGCCGGGCGCCTGCCTGGAGCGGGCGTTCGAGGTTGACCTTCGCCCCCTCCGGCATCCCCTCGAAATTCGTGAGGCGCAGCGTTTCCTCCAGAAGCTCGAAGGAGAGCGAGCCCTCGCCCTTTTCGACTACCGTCAGGCAGCACCCGTTGCATGCCAGCGAGTCGCCTATGGAAAGGGACGACGCCATGTCTGCGGGGACCGCAAGCTTCAGCCTCCACGCTTTTTCCCTGTTTTCAAGCGACAGCACAGTCCCGGTAGATTCCACTATTCCTGTAAACATGCATTTGAATCTACGCCCGCCCGCCCCGCTTTCAACAATATTTTGCGCGTTTAAATGTCTTGAAAAAGGCGGCGGGGGCGCCTTTATTCGGCTTATGAAAAATTCCAAGGCGTCCCGCCGCGCGTTCTCGATTCTTGAACCCGTAATAATTATAGCGATACTCGGCCTCGCGGCGGCGCTTCTTGTGCCGTCGGCCCTCTACATCCGCACTTCCGCGCGGACGAAGGCCATCGAGACGCAGCTTTTGGACTTTGCGCGCAAGGCAAAGGGGCACATGGAGACAACCGGCCTGCGAAGGGCGTCGTACGGGTCGCTCGTCTCAGACGGCGGCATGAAGCCCCTGGTTTCATTCATGGGTGAAAGCTACGACGGCATCGAAATAGACTCCGGCGGCGGAACGCTCAAGGTGGAAATTCCCGGAGGCTCCGTGGTCTCTGTCGAGTATTGAGCGGCGTTTTCCGGGGCGGGGTTCCCCGCGCGTCCGGCGTGCGGTTTTTGCGTTTCAGGCCGGCGCGCATAGCAAAGCCCCCGGGATTTTTTTTCCGGGGGCTTTTCCGCTTTTATGCCGGCGCGGCGCGGGATGCGAGGCGCGGGCTACTTTGAAATGTCGAGCCTGAAAACTTTTGAATTGCGCTTTGAAGCCTCGTACTTTTCGCGCCTTTTCCGGGGCAGGGCGGACGGCGGGACTTCCGCAAATCCGCATACGTCCTTGAAAAACGGCGCGCTTTTTGTGGAGAGGGCAAACAGCGCCGCAAACCCCTCCTCCCGCGCCTTCTTCACCACGTATTCGACCATCGTGGTGCCGACGTTGTGCCCCTGGTAGAACGGCTGGACGTGCAGCGACGCAAGCTCGGCCGCGCCCTCTCCGATGTCAAGCAGGCTGACGAAGGCAATGATGCTCCCGTCCATCTCGTACACGTAGTAGGTGGAAATCTTTTCGGCAATCTCTTCGGGGGAGCGCTGGACGAGGTTCTGCTCGCGGGTTGAGTTGAGCGACAGGTTGTAGATTGTCTTTGCGTCCGAATCCTCGGCGCGGCGGATTTTCTGGTATTCGTCCGCGTATATCATCGAGCCGGAGCCGACCTTTTCAAAGACTTCCGTAAGGAGCGCCGCAAACTCGCGCCCGTCCAGAATGTGGGCGCGCGGCGTGCGCCCGCTTGAAAGCGCCTTCACAGCATATTTCACCTTGTCGAAAACGCGCGAATCTATCGCGTCCCTGCGCTTTTCAACGGCCTCCTGAACCTCGTCGAGGGGGATGGATACGGCCCTCTCGTCCCCCACGGCGAGCCCCTTTGTAACAGTCATATATATGAGCTTTGAGGCTCCGAGGGCGCAGGCGGTGTCGGCCGCAAGCATGTCGGAGTTTAGCCTGAACGCGCGGCCCTTCCTGTCGACTGCGATGGGCGATATTACGGGTATTATGCCGAGGGCGAGAAGCTGGGAGAGGGTGTCGGAATCAATTTTTTCGATGCGCCCGGCGTTTTGATAGTCCACGCCGGATATTATGCCGACTTCCGTGGCGCGTATCGCGTTTGTGGAGGCGCAACGCATGTCGAGGACTGCGAACGCCTCCTGGATTTTCTGGAGCACTCCGGCGGAGGCTTCCCGCGCCAGGGCGAGCGTCGGGCCGTCCACGGGCCGGTTCCCGTAGGCGTCCGAAATTTCGACGCCCGAGGACCGGGCAAGCTCCTTTATCTGCTTGCCTATCCCGTGGACTATGACGACGCTTATGCCGAGGCTGCGCAGCACCGCGATGTCGGTCGCCAGATTTGAGAAGTTTTCGCAGTCGATGACGCTGCCGTCTATCGACACCACGAATGTCTGGCCGCGGTAAAGCGGAACGTACTCGAGTATCGACCTCAAGTCCGCGGCCTTCATCTTGCGGCTTTCGCGCCCGTCGGGCATGGCGTTTCCCGGCCTATGCGCGGCTGACGTACGAACCGTCTTCCGTGCGGATTTTGAGGGTGTCGCCCGTCTTTATGAAAAGGGGCACCCTTACGACCACGCCGTTTTCGAGGGTGACCGGCTTTGTCGGGGCCGAGGAGGTGTCGCCCCTCAGCCCTTCGCTGGCCTCGGCGACCTTGATTGTGATGCTGGAGGGAAGGTCGAGCGATACGGGCTCGTCGTTTACGAATAAAATAGTGTATTCATGGCCTTCCACGAGCCACTTTTTGTCGTCGCCCAGCAGGTTTTCCTGGATGGCGTAGTCCTCGAAGGTCTCGGGGTGTATGAAGTGGTATATGTCGCCGTCGACATAGGAGAATTCGAGGCTCTTGTTCGTCGTGTGGCAGAATTCGACGGAGTCCGTGGAGCGGAACTTGACGGTCGTCGAGGAGCCGTTTACGAGGTTTCTTAGCACGGTCTGCACGAAGCCCGCGCCCCGGCCCTGGGTGCTGTGGAGCATGCTCAGGCACACGTGCGGGGCGTTGTTGTACATTATGACGTTGTTTTTTCTGATGTCTGTGGGATTTGCCATGTTGTAATCGCGTTTTGTGATTGAAAATTCCGTCCGCAGGGCGGGAGGGCCGGTTCAGACCCAGTCGGCGCCGCCCCTCCAGTAAAGGGATTTTGCAAGCTCCTTGGGGAAGAAGGGGCCGTTGAAAATGAAAGACGAATATATCTGCACCAGCGCGGCGCCGGCGTCGAGCATTCTGGCGGCGCACTCGCAGTCGTGTATGCCGCCGACGCCTATCACGGGGATTTTTCCGCCGGACTGAAGGTACACATAGTTCACTATTTCGAGGCTTTTTTCAAAGAGCGGCTTCCCGCTCAGCCCGCCCTTCTTTTCCATGAAGTCCATGTTTTCCGGGCGCGTGACGGTAGTGTTTGTTGCCACGATGCCGTCGAAGCCTAGTCCGGAGACTATTTCTAAAATGGCGTCGATTTCGCGGAACGAGAGGTCCGGGGCTATTTTCAAAAGAAGCGGAACCCTTCCCGCGCCGAACTTGGAGGCCCTCTCGGCGTCGGCGTCCTTCACTGCCTTCAGGAGTTCTGGGAGGTACTGCGCCCCCTGGAGCTTGCGCAGTTCCGGCGTGTTCGGGCTGCTTACGTTTATGACGAAGAAGTCGGCGTAGGGGGCCAGGGCGTTGTAGGAGAATATGTAGTCTTCGGCGGCCTCCTCAAGCGGGGTCACCTTGGACTTTCCTATGTTGATGCCTATCGGTATCTTTTTGGATTTTTTGTCGTAGTGCCGGGCTATGCGCGCGGCCACGGCTTCGGCGCCGTCGTTTGGAAAGCCGAAGGAATTTACCAGCGCCTCCTCTGCCGGGTATCTGAATACGCGCGGCTTCGGGTTGCCGGACTGCTTGTGCTTTGAAATGGTTCCTATTTCGAGGTGGCCGAAGCCGAATGCGGCCGCCGCGCGCCATGCGTAGGCGTCCTTGTCGAAGCCTGCCGCCAGCCCCACCTTGTTGGGGAAGGATATGCCGAAGACTTCGGTGGGCTTTTCGTCCCTCACGAGGTTCATTTTTTCCATGGCGGCGCGCAGCGGGGCGAAGGCCCCCACAAACTGCATGGCCTTCACCGCCAGATTGTGGACATTTTCGGGATCCTGCTTGAAAAATATCGGTCGTATAATCTTTTCGTAGATAGCGTCCATCTCGATTTTTTGTAAAACGGATTACATTTATGGGGCAAGGGCGGCTTCCTTTCAACTTTAATCTGACGTATTTTTGCCGCAGGCGCCGCGCCGCGAATAATTTTTTTGGCGCCAGATTTTTCTTCCAATGCGCCCTTGCGTGGTGTACCTTGTCCTGCCAAAAAACTGGGGGACTCCCCCCGGAAAACAGCGGATTCCAAGCAAGGCAGAAAATGGCGAACATACATCCGACAGCCGTCGTTGAAGGCGGCGCAGAAATATCAGAAAGCGCCAGCGTCGGCGCGTACGCGGTCATAGACTCCGGGGTCAGGGTCGGGGCGGGCGCGGTAATCGAGCCGCACGCGCGGCTGTGCTCCGGCGCGGTGATTGGCGAAAACTGCCGCATCTGCGGCTTTTGCACGATAGCCGGCCTCCCGCAGGACCTGCATTTCGACCCGTCGGTGCAAAGCTTCGCCGTAATCGGCGCGCGCACCGTTGTCCGCGAGGGCTCGACCGTCCACCGCGCGACCGCTTCCGGCGGGGCAACGAGGATTGGCGAAGACTGCTATATAATGGCAAACGCCCACATCGGCCACGACGTTTCCATCGGCAGCCGCGTAATTTACGCCCCGTTTGCCGCAGCCGGCGGATTCGCGGAAGTCGGGGACGACACGTTCGTAAGCGGCGGGGTGATGATTCACCAGAAGGTGCGCGTCGGCCGCGGCGTGATGATGAGCGGAAATTCCGCCGTCAGCAAGGACGTCCCCCCCTACGTCAACGCCTTCGGCCGCAATGGAATGGCAGGCTTCAACCTTGTGGGCCTCGTCCGCCGCAAGACGCCGCGCGAATCCATCCGCAACCTGAAGGAGCTGTACTCCTTCGTATATTCTTCCGGCTCGCCGCGCAAGAGGGCGCTGGAGGCCGCGGCCGCCGGTATGGCGCACACTCCGGAAGGGGAGGCGTTTCTGGACTTTTTCGTTTCGGCCCCGGAGGGGAGGCACTTTTTGTGCCCGCCAAAGAAGCCCGCAAAAGAGGACGGAATGTGAAAAAGATTGCCTTGACAGTCGGCGACCCTTGCGGCGTGGGGCCGGAAATCATACGCTCGTGGATTGCAGAAAATCCGGCCGCCGCGCGTGCAGCGGAGGTTTTGGGGCACGCCGAATTTCTCGAAACGCTCCCCGGATTTGTGTCCGTGCGGGAGATTCCGGCCGCCGGGCGGTTTGAGCCGGGAAGGCCCTCCGCCGGGGGGGCGGCGCTCGCGCTGGGAGCCTTGGAGGCCGCAGCCGAAGGGTGCAAGGACGGGCTGTACTCGGCGGTGGTCACGGGGCCCGTGAGCAAGATATGGATGGCGGAAGTCATGCCGGATTTTGTAGGGCAGACGGAATTTTTCCAGTCGCGCTGGGGCGGGGAGCCTGTGATGTGCTTTGCGGGGGCGCGCATGATTGTCGCCCTCGCGACATGGCATATCGCGCTGCGGGACGTCCCCGGCGCCCTGACGCGCGAAAAGATAGCCCGCGCCGTGGAATGCGCCGCTGAGCTTGCGTCGAAAATGCGCGGCGCGCCCGAGCCTAAAATCGCCGTCTGCGGTCTGAACCCGCACGCGGGGGAGGGCGGAATCCTGGGGCGCGAGGAGATTGACCTCATAGACCCGCTGCTTTGCGAGATGTCGCAGGCGTTCCCCGGGCTTTCCCGGGCCCTCCCTCCCGACACGGTTTTCAACAGGCTTTTAAAGGGGGAGTTTGACGCGGCCGTTGCGATGTACCACGACCAGGGGCTCGGCCCGCTAAAAAGCGTAGAATTCGACAGGGCTGTCAACATTTCCATGGGGCTTCCCTTCGTGCGCACGTCGCCCGACCACGGCACGGCCTTTGGAATCGCGGGCTCCGGCAAGGCGTCCCACGAAAGCTTCGGCGCGGCGGTGGAGGCGGCCCGCATCCTTGCCGGGTGACGCGCCCGAATCCGGCGGGGCATGGCTTTCCCATATAGAGGCCCCGGCTGGATTGCTCATCTTTTTCCGGGCTGCGTACGGGAGCGTTTCCGATTCCGCCGCCCCCGACCGCATTGCGGCTTCCCGCATAGAGGCGCTTCGGGGCTGCGCAGTCGATTTTACTTTTCATGCGTGCGCGCGGCTGGGATGTGCTTTGCGCATGGAAAGATGCAAGTTGCGGATTTTCGGCGCGGCGTTTTGCATTCCAGATGCCGCAGGGCTATCGGTGCGGAAGTGCGCGGGATTTCATTTGCCCCGGCCTTTATCGGAATGCGCGCCCGGGTGCGCGGCAGGATGCCTCAAAAGTTTCCGCGCCCAGCTCTGCATGAATCCCGCGCCATTTGCCGGGAGCATAAAAAATCCGTCCAAATCTGGAATCTGGACGGATTTTCACAAACAATAAAAAAAGAGGCGTGGGTCGGAATTGAACCGACGCATAAGGCTTTTGCAGAGCCTCGCCTTACCACTTGGCTACCACGCCGTAAATTAAAGTTTCATACAAAATCGGAAAAAAATCCTCCGGGCAAGAAAAATTTTTAGGAATGTGAAAATTTTTTTGCACGCCTCGCCGGACTGTTAGCGGAAGGCGGATTTGCCTGGCGCATGCGCTTTTTGTACGCCATTTGCGCGGTTTTTAAGAAATGGCGCAGCTTCGGGCCTCGAAAACCGCTTGCGCCAATGCTCCAGTACCCAAAACTTTTTCCAAATCCCGTTTCCCAAACCCAAACTTCACGGCACACATCTTGGCATCCAAAAAAGGCTCTGGCATGGATGTGGGGGATTTGGGTTTTTAAGGAATTTATTTATGTAAAGAAGGCTGTTTTGCGCCTTCCTGACAAACAAACTGTATTGCCCGGTTTTTAATTCCTTTGGCGGCATTCCAATATGGTCTCCCCAAAAAAATCTCCGTTCGGGGGGGGGGAAATTTGATTTTGGAAAGATGAAACAGGATTTGGAAAAAGGCTTTATATTTGGGTATATCTGCTCCGTCGAAAACCGCCTCTTATATAGAGGGGAGAATAATCTGCGAATGCCCCACAGACACCGCAAACCTCGCTGCGGTAGAATTTGCAACGCACCCGGACAATCCCCCTTCCGCCCCTGCGCAGATGCTATCCGCGCCGTGTAAAAAGGATGACACTGCAACTTCTTTTCAAAATTCCTGCAAGTCCGTTCCAGCGGCTCTTTTTTTTAACCCGGTGCGCGATTGCGAGTTGGGCGCAAAACTCGAAGCTGGATGAAAAACCTTCAGAAATCTTACTTCATTTTAGGAGGACAGCGCAAAAAGCTTCCAAACTCAAACCCTGTTGCCAAGTTTGCCCCAAACGCTTGAATTTCCCATTATTTCCCGGCATTGCCAGTTTCAAAATCCCATATTTTTAACATCATCGCCCCTCGTCTCTCCCGCGCCCCTGCGATTTTATCGCCGAAGCTTTGCATGGGGGAGGGGAGTCCGCCGCAGGTTGCGGAGGCGGCTTCCTCGCATGAGGAATTTGCGCGGGGCGGCTCTGAATGAGAGGCTTTCCGCCGTCTTTTGCGCCGCCGGGGGCGCCCGGGAAGCGGATACGGATTCCGCCTGGAGGACGCTGTACCGCGAAAGGCGGGGCTATTCTGAAGGCCCGGCGAAGGGGAGCTCCTGGGTGTCGTTCGTCTCGGGGTTGAAGCGCATGGAAATCAGGCGCGTCACGCCGCGCTCCTGCATGGTGACCCCGTATATCGTATCGGCGGCTGAAACCGTTTTTTTGCTGTGGGAAATCACGAGAAACTGCGAGTAGCGCGTGAATTCCTTCAGGATGTCGGTGTACCGGCCTATGTTGGCGTCGTCGAGCGGGGCGTCCAGCTCGTCCAGCACGCAGAACGGGCTGGGCTTTACCATGTATATTGCAAACAAAAGCGAAACCGCCGTCATTGTGCGCTGGCCACCGGAAAGCAGGGAGAGGCTTTTCAGCACGGTTCCCGGGGGGCGCGCAACAATTTCTATGCCGCTGTCCAGGACGTCCTCGCTTTCAACGAGCCTGAGGTCTGCCGCGCCGCCGCCGAAAATCTTTTTGAAGGTGAACTCGAAGTTTTTTCTTATCTGCTCGAAAGTTTCGGCGAAGAGCTGCTGGCTTGTGGCGTTTATCTCGTCGATGGCCGAGACCAGCTCGTTTTTGGACTTCCAAAGGTCGTCGCTTTGCTCCTTCAGGAAGTCATACCGCTCCTTGAGCTCTGCATACTCCTCTATCGCCACGAGGTTGACCGCGCCCATCGAGGAAATCCTGTCGCGCAAATCCTTCACCTCTGCCTCTATCGCGCCGAAGTCGGCGGAGTCCATTGCGTCGAAATCCGCCTGGGTCGGCTCGCCCCTGTCGCGCTTGGGGCGCGCCTTGAGGTCTCCGTCTTCGAGGTCGTCTATTTTGAGCTTTATCTCGAACTCCTCGTCCGCCTGCCATAGCTCGCGCTTCCAGTCTGTCACGGCGATGTTTGTCTCGTAGTCGGAGAGCATGCGCTCGACAATGAAGCCGATTCTGGACTTTATAGTCGCGAGCCTGACCTCGATTTCCCCCTTGGAGGCCGCCAGCGCTGCGAGCCTGGAACGGTCGGAATTCATCGACTCCTCGAATTCGGCGACGCGGGCCTCGCTCTCGCCGAGTTCCGCGCGTTTTCGCTCGATTTCGGCCGCCGCCTGCGCGAGTTCCGCCGCTATTTTTTCGGCCTTTGCGCCTTCGGACAGGGACTCGGATTCGAGCGACTTCATCTGCTCTGCTATTGCCGCGCGCTCCTGCTCCCTGCGCGCCATGAGCTCGCGCGTTTCGCGCTGCTGCTCGCGCAGGGCGGTGAGGCCGCGCTCCAGGTTTTCCAGGCGGGACTTCTTTTCGGCGAGGTCGAGCCTGGCCCCGGAGAGGGCGGAAAATTTCTGCTCCTTCACAGTTCTGAGTTCCGCGATGCCCCTTTCTGTCTCCGCGATTTTTTCGCGGGCGGCCGATATTGCAGTTTCTGCGGCGGCCATTTCGGCGTTTGCGGAGTTGAGCCTGTCCTGCGCTTCAAAGCGCGAATTTTCCATCTCCGCCAAAATGCCCTGCTGGCGGGCGATGTCGCGCGTTTTTGCCTCGACGGAGGCTTCGAGGGCCTTCCCCTGCGCCTCGACGGAGGCCATTTCGCGGCGGATTTCGCCGGCCGCCGACTTCGCGGTCTCGGCGGAAGCCTCGGCGGCGTCCAGCTCGGACTGTATGGCCATCGCTCGCTCGTTGAGGGCGGTCAGGGCGTCGTTGTCGGAGGCTATCTCTTCGCGGAGGCGCTTGATTTCGCGATTGCGGAGGATGAAGCTTGATTCGGTGTCGCGCCTGGAGGCGTTTGAAATGTAAACTATGCCGCGGCTGTCCATGACGTTGCCGTCGCGGGAGACGGCCATGGCGAATTTGAAGCCGGGATTTTGAGAGGCGTGGCGGCCGAATTCGCAGATGTCCTCGCAGAAGTAGCATCCGGCGACAAGGTTTTTCACAAGCCGCGCAAGGGTTTCGTCCCCGGCCCTGTCGGGGCGCACGAAGTCGGAAGCCCTGAACACGCCGTCCGGAAGCGAGGCGGGGTCGTCAAAACTCCCGGGCGAAGGGATTTGGATGCAGGCCTTGCCGAGGCCCTTTTCGCGTATGGCGGATATTATGGGGCCGAGCTTGCCGGGGTCGGGGAGGGCAACTGCGTCCAGACCTGCGCCCATCATTGTTTCAAAGGCCGAAGTCCAGCCCTCGTCAACCTCGACGTTCTGGCTCACAACCCTGGCGTCGGAGGGGGATATTATGTCGGAAATCCGGCCCTGCATTATGGCCTTTACCCCGTCCGAAAAACCCTCCATGCGGGTTTGAAAGTCGTTTAGCAGGCTCAGGCGCGCCGCCTTTCCGGCGAGCTCCCTGTCCTTTGTCTGGATTTCGGCCTGGCAGTCCCTGTACCGCGAGCGGGCCTCGTCGGTCTTTGAGGCCGACATCCTTATCTCCTCTTCGGCTGCGGCCAGCCTCTCTGCGGCCGATTCCGCCGCGGCTGAAATTTCGGAGAGCCGGCGCTCCAGAAGCTGCATCTCCTCCCTCATCTGGAACACCGCGTCCGAAGCCGCCGCATGGCGCACCTGGTAGGACTTCAAGTCCACCTCGAGGGTGGTGCATTTGGACCTGAGCCTGGTTATGCCGCCCTCGTTTACGAGCATGTCCTGCCTTAGGCGCTCGAGGGCGGCCTCCGCCTCCCTGAGCCCGTTTTCGGCTTCCGCAAGTTCCGCATTCTGGACTGCGAAGGTCTCGTCGGAGCCGGTGACGAGGTCGAGCTGCATCTGCAAGACTTCTCCGTCCCCGCGCGCCCGGCCCTCGAGCGCTTCCGCCTGGGCCGAGAGGGATTCAAGCTCGCCTGATATTTGCGCAATACGGGTTTCAAGGTCCCTCCTGCGCAGCAGCGAAAATTCCGAGGCGTGCTCCGCCTGCTCCTTTTGGGAGCGCAGCTCTGCGGCTGCGGCGCGCATCTGTTCAAGCCTCGCGGTCGTGTCGGAGCGCCTGGCGCGCAGGGCGGCGAGCTCCTCCTCCCGCTCTGAAAGCGAGCGCGAAAACTCCCCGTGCTCGCGCGCAATCTCCGCGAGCTTCGACTCGTCCCCGGCTGCGGCGAGGCTTTGGGAGGCGTATGAGCGGGCGTTTATTGCCAGGTCCAGATGCCGCAGCCTGTGGCTCAGCCGCTTGTAGCGCAACGCCTTTGAGGCCTGGCGTTTCAGCGTGCCTATCTGGCGCCCGATTTCCTCTATGCGGTCGGTGACGCGCGCCAGATTCTGGTCGACAAGGGCGAGTTTTCCGAGCGCCTCGCGCCGCTGGGTCTTGTATTTTGTAATGCCCGCCGCCTCTTCAAATATCGCGCGACGCTCGCCCGGGTTTGAGGAGAGTATCTGGTCTATCTGCCCTTGCACCATGAACGAGTAGGAGACCCGGCCTATGCCGGTATCCATAAAGAGCCTCTGGATGTCCTTAAGCCTTGCGGACTTGCCGTTTATGGAATAGTCGCTTCCCCCGTCGCGCGACACCCTGCGGGAAATTTCGACCTCGTTAAAGTTTGTCCCAAGCTCCTTTTCGCAGTCGCTGAAAATCAGCGAAACGTCGCAGAGCTGCAGCGGCTTGCGCCTGTCCGTGCCCTGAAATATGACGTCCTGCATCTTTCCGCCGCGCAGAGCCTTCGCGCTCTGCTCGCCCAGCACCCAGCGGATGGCGTCCACGATGTTGCTTTTGCCGCAGCCGTTCGGGCCCACGATGCAGGTAATGCCGCGCGGGAGCGTCATCGTGGTTTTGTCTGCAAAGCTTTTGAAGCCGTTTATGACTACTTGCCTTAGGAACATCTGCGTTTTTTTGCGGGCGTTTTTTCTTAAATGGAAGCGGGGGCGCGGCATCCGCGACGGGCGGGGCCCGGAGGCCCGAACGCGCGCGCGGGAACCGCGCCCCCGGAAATCCGGCCGGGCCGGCTACCGGCAGTCCACCACTTTTCCGGCGACGGCTGCCGCCGCCACCATCACGGGGCTCATCAGCATGGTGCGTCCCGTGGGGCTGCCCTGCCTGCCCTTGAAGTTGCGGTTTGAGGTGGAGGCGCAAAGCTCGTCGCCCCTGAGCTTGTCGGGGTTCATTGCAAGGCACATCGAGCATCCGGCGTGGCGCCACTCGAATCCGGCTTCGCGGAACACCCTGTCGAGGCCCTTTGATTCGGCGATTTTTTCCACAACCTGTGAGCCTGGGACGGCCAGCGCGCGCACTCCCGGGGCGACTTTTTTGCCCTTTAGAAACGCCGCCGCCTCTTCGAGGTCGGAGAGCCTGCCGTTTGTGCAGGAGCCTATGAAGGCGACGTTTATCGGCGTTCCCGCTATGGGGGCGCCCGCCTTGAACTTCATGTAGGCCAGCGCGTCCACCGCGTCCTTCTTCTGGGTTTCGTCGGCGATGTCGTCGGGGTTGGGGATGTTTTCGCCTATGAAGACCGCCTGGGACGGGTTGACGCCCCAGGTCACCGTGGGCTCAATTTCGGAGCCGTCGAATTCGACGGTGTCGTCGTATTTCGCATCGGCGTCCGAGGCGAAGCTTTTCCAGTATTCGACCGCCTTGTCCCATTCGGAGGCAGACGGCGCGTAGGGGCGGCCCTTCAGGTAGTCGAACGTGGTCTTGTCGGGGTTGATGTAGCCGACGCGCGCACCGCCTTCGATTGCCATGTTGCAGACCGTCATGCGGCCCTCCATTGACATGTCGTCAAAAACCTTCCCGCCGAATTCGTAGGCGTAGCCGAGGCCGCCGTTAACGCCGAGGCGGCGTATTATGTGGAGTGCGACGTCCTTGGGGTAGACGCCCCTGGAGAGCGAGCCGTTTACGTTTATGCGGCGCACCTTGAGCTTTTTGAAGGCGAGCGTCTGCGTGGCCAGGACGTTTCGCACCTGGCTGGTGCCTATGCCGAAAGCCACGGCGCCGAAGGCCCCGTGCGTCGCCGTGTGGGAGTCCCCGCAGGCGACTGTCATACCGGGGTGTATCACGCCCTGTTCGGGATGGACGATGTGTATCACGCCCTGCTTGCCGCCGGGGACGTCGAAGAAGGTTATGCCGTTTTCCGCGCAGTTTTTGCGCAGCTCAAGGAGCATTTCGTACCCGCGCGGGTCGGCGTAAGGCTCGGAGATGTCGTCGGTGGGGATTATGTGGTCCACCGTTGCGAACGTGCGCTGCGGGTACTTCACCTTGAGGCCCAGCGTGCGCATCATGCCGAACGCCTGCGGGCTCGTCACCTCGTGGAGGAGGTGGGTGCCCACAAACAACTGCGTCGAGCCGTCCGGCAGTTCGCGCACGGCGTGGCGCTCCCAGACTTTTTCAAAGAGTGTCTTTCCCATGGCCTTATCCGAGCAGGGAGTCGTCGATGTCGTAGTTGCAATAGACGTTCTGGACGTCCTCCAGCTCGTCGAGCGTGTCTTCCAAGCGGATTATCTTCTGCGCGGTTTCGGCGTCCGTGACGGGGACGAGGGTGTTGGGAACCCAGGCGAGGTTGGAGTCGTCGGGGGCGATTCCGGCCTTTTCGAGCGCGGCGGCCACTGCGTCGTAAGAGGAGACGGGGCAGAGCACTTCAAAATGGTCTTCGTTGTTTACGATGTCCTCCGCGCCGGCGTCGAGCACGACTTCCATGAGGGAGTCCTCCGAAGCCTTTTCGGCGCTTATTATGAACTGGCCCTTCTTTGTGAAGGTGAACATCAGCGCGCCGGGGGTGGCGAGGTTGCCGCCGAGCTTTGTGAAGGTGGAGCGCACCGCAGCAACGGAGCGGTTCTTGTTGTCGGTCGTAACTTCAACGACTATCCCGACGCCGCCGGGCCCGTAGCCTTCGTATAGGATTTCCTCGTAAGACACTCCCGGGAGCTCCCCGGTGCCCTTCTTTATCGCCTTTTCAACGTTGTCGGCCGGCATGTTGGCAGCCTTGGCTTTGGCTATGAGGGTTCTGAGGCGGGCGTTGGTTTCCGGATCGCCGCCGCCGGCCTTCGCCGCGAGGGTCAAATCCTTGCTGATGGCGCTGAATATTTTGCCGCGCTTTGCGTCAATTGCGGCCTTGTGCCTTTTGGTTGTCGCCCATTTGCTGTGTCCTGACATTGATTATCCTTTTTCTTTTGTTGGCTTTTTAAGCTAAATGTTGGGTTTGAAATTTTGCGCTTTTGGCGCGATTTGCAATTATTTTCTTTTCGGAGGGGTGGAGCGGCCGCCGGGATTCTTCTTGCGGGTGTCGTGCATCGTGCCCCTGAGGATGTCCGATTTCTGCGCCTCGCGCAGCTTCGCCTGCTCCTGCATGGCCTCGGACAGGCGCTGCATGAACCCCGGCTTCGAGGTGTCGCGCTTTTTTATGACGAATTTTTCGCGCGACCTGTTTATTATGACCGCCTGTATGACGCCTATTAGGCTCTGGACCGTCCAGTACAGCACGAGGCCCGAGGGGAACGTGTAGAAGAAAAGCAGCATTATAAACGGCATGAGCTTGAATATCATCTTCTGGCTCTTGTCGGTGCTGGGCATCGGGGTTATGTGCATCTGCACATAGGTAACCGCGGCGTTTATTATGGGAAACGGGTGGAAGGGGAAGCCGAAGACGGTCTCCATGCCGGGAATGTAGTCCGGCAGGGAGAGGTCCTGTATCCAGAGGAAGTGGGCGAAGCGTATTTCGCTTGAGGTCTGGAGCATGTAGTAGAGGCCGAGGAATATCGGGAGCTGGATGAGGAGCGGGAAGCATCCGGCGAGCGGGTTTATGCCGTATTCGCCGTAAAGCTTCATCGTCTCCTGGCCGATTCTCTGCTGGTCGCCCTCGTACTTCTTGCGGATTTCAGCGAGGGGCTCCTGGAGCTTTGACATCTTCAGCGAGGAGCGTATCTGTACGGCCGTGAGCGGCCATAGGCAGAGCCTCACGAATATCGTGAGAATTATGATGGACCATCCCCAGCTCCAGGAGGGCGAGAGGTATTCCACCGCGGAATTTATTATGGTGAGCAGCACCAGAAGGGGCTTGCTTATGAAGCCCATCCAGCCGAAGTTCATGACAAGCTCCTGGTCCCCGCCGAGCTTTACGAGATTTGAAAGCTCCTTGGGGCCGACGTAGTACGAGCCTGAAATCTCAGCGGACTCCCCGGGTTTCAGAGCGGGGGCGTCGAAGCCCATGAACCCCGCTATGCCGTTTTGCATGTACTTGTTTTCGGCGTCGGGGTCTATTAGTATTGGCTCGACGAAGCCGCCCGAACCCTTGAGGCCGTCCGGCGTAAAGACTGCGGAGAAGAACTGGTTTTTAACCGCCCCCCAGGCCACGTCCGGCGTGTCGAGGCTTACGAATGGCTTTGCCTTGGAGGCCCCTATCCCGAGGAAGCCGCTGGAGTCCACGAAGGCTGTCGAGGTTTCAAATCTCGCCTTGTCCCCGTTGTAGAGGCCGAATGCGAGGTTCGTGCCGTAAACGTCGCCTGCGTTGGGGACCGCCATGCCGAGGCACAGGTACATCCTCCTTGCGTCCATAGTCTCCCCGGAGAGGTTTTCGACCCGCGTTGCCGTGTTTATCACGTAGGGGATGAACTTCTTGGAGGAGGGCGCCTCAAGCGAGTACGCGCGGGTTATCCTGATTTTTCCGGGGACTAGATATTCGTAAACTGCGAGGTTTTCGCCTGTCTTTGCAAGCCTGAAGGACTTCTCAAAGGTTACCGGCGCGCCGCCGGGAGCCGTGTCGAAGGCCAGGCCCATGCCGAGCGCCTTGCGGCCGTCGTTAAATATGTACGGGGAGTCGCTCGACTGGGACTCCTTGAAGCGCAGCAGCTCCACGTCCCTTATCGCGCCGCCCTTGTTGGTGAGGACCACCTTGACGTAGTCGTTTTGGAGGCTCGCATACTCTTCGGGGGCAGCGTCTGAATTTTTAGACTTGAGGGCCGCGTCTTCGGCCTGCGAGGGGGCCGCGTTTAAGCCCGGGGCCGCGTTTAAGCCCGGGGCCGCGGTTTCGACCTTTTGCGCGTACGTCTGGGAGTCCTGCAACTGCTGCTGCTGGCGGCCGCTTGTCACCATTATGTAGATGGCGGCCGCGATGAACAGGAGGCCTATGGCTGTATTTTTTATGTCCATTGCGTAACTGTGAAAAATAAAAGATAAAACTAATGGAGACGGGACGGCCCCCCGTCAACTTTTTTTGGGGGCTCGGGGTTTGATGAAAATAGCCCCGACCATGTGAAGCGCTCCGGCACATAGTCGAACCCGCCTTTGCAAAACGGGTTGCAGCGCAGTATCCGGCACGCGCCCATGATGCAGCCCCTGGCTGCGCCGAAGCGCAGAACCGCCTCAAGGGCGTACTGCGAGCACGTGGGGTGGAAGCGGCATCCGCTGCCGGGGATGAGGTGGATTGCGGGGGATATTGCGGCCTTGTAAAACCTTATAAGAAGCGCGCAGGCCCTCGCTGGAATTGTCGGGCGCCCGCTCATTTTTCCGAATTTCGGCGCAGCGCGTCCTCAAACCTCGCGCGCAGCTTTGCGTATTCAAACTTCCAAAACCCCCTGCGGACGTACACGAGCACGTCGCACGGGCCCTCCAGGCCGGAGTTCCTGAAAATTTCGCGGAAGAGCCGCTTGGCGCGGTGGCGGACTACGGAATTGCCTATCCGGCGGCTCGCGACAACCCCGAGCCGCGGCTGCGTGCGCGGCTCCCGGGGAGGGGCCATATACAAAATAAAGGCGGAACAGTCCGCCTTCACTCCATTTTTTCTTATAAAGTCGAAATCCCTCTGCAAGCGCACTCTATTTTCGATAGAAAAGCGCATCGGAAAGCTGGATTACTTCGTGACCAGACGCTTGCGGCCCTTCTGGCGGCGCGCCGCGATTACGCTTCTGCCGCCGCGCGTGCTCATGCGTGCGCGGAATCCGCAGCGGCGTGCTCTCTTGAGTTTGGATGGGTTGTATGTAGGTTGCATTGTTTCTAGTCTCCGTTACAAATAAATTAAAACGTCCTAAGGAAACGGCGGCGGGCTTCCGTGTCAAATGTTTTTTGCAAAAAATATCCCGTTTTTGCGGGCTTGCGGGCTGTGTGCCGCGATTTTCCCCTCCCCGTGCAGGGCGGCGTAATTTTTGCCGTCCGCCGGCGTTTTTTGCGTGCGGGACTTTTTTAGATGGACGGCGCGCGCGAAAAATTTTCCGCTTGCGCCAAAATGCTTGCTCCGGGCGCGCCTAAAGGGCATCTTAACATGCAAAAATATGAAGACCCTTTTCATCGACCTGGGCTCCAATTCCATAAAGTCGCTTCTCGCGGATTTTGAATCCGGCCGCCTGCGCCCGCTTGCGGACTCCACTCTGCCCAACCGCATTTCTTCCGGCGGGGCGCTCGCCGCAGACGCCGCCGAAACAATCGTCCGCTCCGTCTCGGAGCTTATGGAGCGCGCCCGCGCGGAGGCCGGGAGCTTCGACACCGTCTGCTTCGGAACCTCAGCCCTCCGCGACTCCCCGAACGCCCCCGAGGTGCTCGCCCGCGCGGAGGCCATGGGCGTGAAAATCCGCGTCCTGAGCGGCGCCGAGGAGGCGGAGCTTTCCTTTGCGGGGGCTGCGGGTGACCCGTCCCTGGGCCTCGGCCCCGGCGAGAGCGTCGTTTACGGCGACATAGGCGGCGGGAGCATGGAGTTCGTGTGCCGCCAGGGGGCTGAAATCTTTTCCATGAAAAGCCTTCCGCTCGGGGCCGTTCGCCTCGCCAAAATGTTTTCCTCCGGCGGGGTGTGGGATGCGCCTGCCCTGCGTGCGCATTGCAGGGGCCTTCTCGCAGAAGTCCCGGTTCCGGAGGGCCCGTTTAAGATGGCGGTTTCCGGCGGGGCCGTCACGGCTGCAAGGCACATTCTTGGGGGAGGGGTCATGGCGGAATCCCCGGACGTGGGCGCCGGCGGCCTGGAGTTTGCGCTGGAGGTTTCGCTGGGGCTTTCCCCCGAGGGGCTTTCTGAAAAATACGGGATTCCGGAGAACCGGGCCGACATACTGCCCGCCGCGTTCGCGTGCCTTTTGGAGGTCCTTGCGCGCTTCGGCAGGCCGTCTTTCAGGCATTCCCAGCGCTCGCTCAGGTACGGCGCGGCGGAAATGTATTTTAAAAACATGCTCTCCCTTGAAAAAATCTGAATTTTTTTGGCCCCGCGCGTGTCATATACGCATTGGATTGCGGGCGTATGCCAAAGGCTCCGCGCCTCAGGGAGGGCGCCAATAATTGGTTGCAATCTCGCGATGCAGGCCATATTACTTCGGTTATGAATAAAATAAAGCTCGTTATGGCGTTTTTTGCCGCGTTTGCGGCCGCGCTCGCGCTTTCCGGGGCGGAGCCGCCGAAGGTCGCGCTCGTCGTGAAAAACGCGAAGGGTTCAATGGCGGCTCCGATGATGCCCGCTTTCGGGGAGTCCGTAGCCGCGGGCCTCAATGCGCGCGGATATTCCGTCATAATGAAGGACGCGCTCACGGAATCCCTGTCGTCGTACGAGTCCGGCGCCGCCGGCCCGCAGGCGGGAAAGCCGGGCGAGGGGGCCTCGTTGGGGGACATCAAGCGCGCGGCCTCGGCAGTTTCTGTCGCGAAGATGGTTGGGGCCGACTGGCTTCTCGTAGTTTCTGTGAACTCTCTGGACCGCTCGACCCGCGAGTTTTCCGATTTCGGCACGAAGACGCTCATTGCAAAAACCTCCCTCGGGGTTTCCTACAGCCTGTATTCCGCCTCCTCCGCCTCCGGGGTTGACGGTGGCAGCGTTTCGGTGTCGTCTTCCACGCGCCAGTCTCCGAATCTCAAGGTGTCTGACGCCGACACTGTAAGCGAGCTTTTTTCAGACGCCGCCTCCCGGGTGGCTTCGCAGGTTTTCCTGCCAGAAAAGATGCGCGAGCCCGCCGCTTTGGAAAGCGTAGAGGTCGAGTTTGTATGCTCTGTCGAGGGGATGTTCGTGCCCGAGATAAAAAGGGATGCCGATGGGGCGTACACGGTGGGCTCCTCCACATTCCCCGTCGCCGCTTCCGGCGTGCTTGTCGAAATAGACGGAGTGGCCGCCGGGTCTGCGGGCTCCAAGCTCTCGGTCGCGCGGGGGCTGCACCAGGCGAGGCTTTCCGGGGCCGGGCTTGAGCCGGTTTCGATGGTGGTAAACGCCGGCCCGAAAGGCGGGGTGTTCGGCGTTTCGATGCGCATGACGGAGTCCGCCCGCGAGAGGTGGCTGAAGGACGCCGCCTTCTTCCAGTCGCTCAAGGCCGGGGCGGTTCTCACCGACGCCCAGGCCAAGGTGCTCGAGGGGCTCTCGGAAGCCTACGGCAGCTCCGGCTACCGCGTGGACTACCGCACGGACACGTCGGAGCCTCTCAACGTGACAAACCAGAGCCTTTTCGGCTTCCCTCGCTGAGGGCGAACTTTTAAAGAAAGGACAGCTTTATGAAAACCTCATTTTTCAGGGCCGCAGCCGCGTTTTCGCTCCTGGCGCTATCCGCGCCTTTTGCGTGCGCCGCCTCCGAATCCTCTGGCAGGGCGACTGTCGCCATATACGACACGGCGGCGACACCGGCGCTTTTGAAGGCGGCCACAGCCGCCGGAACGTCCGAAACCCTCGCCCGCATAATCGAGTCAATGGACGCCAATTTCGCCTCCGCTTTCAACGACACCGGGCGCTTCTCGGTGCTTGCCCGCTCCGACTGGAAGGCCGTCCTCCGCGAGCAGGATTTCGGCGCCTCCGGAAATGTCGGCTCCGGAGCCGCGAAAATAGGGGCGGCCCTCGGTGCAAAATACGTGCTTGAAACCACCGTGGACGACTTCCAGGACTATGTGGAAAAGGCCGACTTCAAGCTCGTCGGAAAATCTGCGGAAAAGCGCATACTGCGCCTTGGTTGCATCGCAAAGCTCTACGACGCATCGACCGGCGCCATGGAAAACGCAGTGAACGTGACCCTCGACGAAGCCGACATTTCCGAAATCCTCAGCTATTCCGAGCGCAGCGGAAGCCCCTCCGAGGCCCTTCCCGCGCGCCTCGCCCGCGCCATAGCTTCTGGCGTGGCCCGGAAAATGGCAGAGGACGCCTTCCCCGCGCGCGTGCTTTCAGTGCGCATGAACCAGGTGTCGATAAACCGGGGCGAGGCTTCGGGCATAAGGGTGGGGGAAGTTTACGACGTCTATGCCATAGGCGACGTGCTGAAGGATCCGGATACCGGCGAAATCCTCGGCCGGGACGAGTTCCTGATAGGGCAGGTGCAGGTCGCCTCCGTAATGCCAAAGTTCTCTAAGGCCTTCATCGTCCGCGACGCGGGCATCGAGGTGGGGGCGGTAGTGCGCAGGCAGGCTCCCGCCCGCAATGCCGGGGAAGATTCTGCGCTTCCGGCGAATTCTGATTAGGCGGATGCTCCCATTCATGGCAAAGACGCTCCCGGGCGCCGCGCTTTCGGCTGCGGCGTGCGCCCTGCTTTGCTCGTGCGCCACGCACGAGACAGAGAGCAGGAAAATGAGGGAGTCCTTCTACGCCGGAAACTATGCGGCAGCCGCGTCCGAGGCGTCGTCTATAGCCTCCTCCAAGTCGGGGTCGGGCGACGAGCTCGTGTGGCGTCTCGAATCCGGCGCGGCCTCTAGGTGGGCCGGGGACGCCGAGGGGAGCGCCCGGGAGTTTTCGAGGGCCTTCAGCCTCGTTGAGGGCTTCGACGCCTCCCCGGAAGTCAGCATATCCGACGAGGCCGGGGCGCTCATGACAAACCAGAGCTACCTCCCGTACAGGGCCTACTCCTACGACCGCATAATGATGGGGTGCTACCAGGCCCTGAACTGCATGTCCATGGGGGACATGGAGGGGGCTTCGGTCGCGCTTAAGCGGGTGGAAAATTTCCAGGCCGACGCGGAGCGCAGGAACGCCGACAGGATTGAAAAGTCCCTCAAAAACGCATCGTCTTATTCCGGCAGGACGGTGGAGGGCGCCGACGGGAATGAGGCCTCCCTGTACGACGCCTCGCGCGCCTACGGGGACGTGTCTTTCGCATCATCGCTCAGGTCCGTTTACGGGGCGGGGGCGGCGGACGTTCCGAAGTCCCGCAGCCAGCTTGCCGAGTCGCTCAGGGGTATATACGTAAACCCCTTCGCCTACTGGCTTGACGGGCTCTTTTACATGGCGAACGCCTCGGACCTCTCTGAGGCTTCGCGGGCGGCCGACGACTTCAGGCTGGCGCTTGAAATGCAGCCTTCAAACCCTTACCTTGCCGAGGATCTCCGGGCCGCCGAAAACTTCGCCTCGACGGGCCGCATGGCCCCCGTCACCTACGTCATTTTTGAGACTGGATGCGCCCCCATACGCAGCCAGACGCGCATAGACATCCCCATGTTCGCAGCCACAAAGGACGTGCCTTACGTCGGCGTCAGCTTTCCGGTGCTCGCATACTCGCAGGCTTACGAGCCGCGCCTCAGCGTCCTTTCGTCGGGCGTGTTTTACGTCCCCCAGCCGCTCGCCGACATGGACGCGATAATAACGCGGGAATTCAACTCCGACCTGCCCGTCGTTGTGGCAAAGACCCTCCTCTCGGCGGGGACGAAGGCCGCGATTCAGTTCGGCATCCAGGAGGCGGCGAGGCAGGCCGACAATTCCGCCCTTCTGATTGCCGCGATGATTTCAGGCTCCGTATACCAGGCCGCGATGAACGACGCCGACCTGCGCACGTGGACGACCCTCCCCAAGGCGGTCTCCTACTCGCGCTTTCCGACTCCGGCCAACCGGAAGATACTTGTGGACTCCAATATCGAGGTCGAGCTTGACGACGCCCTCATAAACGTCGTCTGCGTGCGCCGGACTTTCCCCGGAACCCCGCTTTCGGTGCTGAAGTTTTCAATGAGAAAGGAAGAAAAAAAATGAAAAGAGCGATTCTTTGCGCGGTGTGCGCGGCGGCCCTTGCCGGCTGCTCCACGGTGAATATGTCGGAACCGGCAAATCCCGAGGGCGTGAAAAAGATGGTTTCGGACAGGCGCGTGATAACGGACGGCGGCCTCGACGAAATTGTCTATATTGCCGGCATAAACGAGGCGCGCGCGCCCTCCGGCAACATCCGCATCCAGGCCGAGCTCGTAAACCGGACGACCGCTTACAGGCAGTTCAACTACCGCTTTGAGTGGCTCGACGAAAACGGCATGATGATTTCCTCCCCCGCGCCGGTGTGGGTTTCCTCTTTCATAGAGGGCGGGGAAAGCAAGTTCATCGCGGCGACCGCGCCGAGCGCGCGCGCGAAAGACTTCCGCCTGAAGCTCCTCGGCGACGTGCGCGACTGACGCCTTGCGCCCTAAACAACGTAAACGGTTTTTTATATGAAAATACAACGCTATATCCCAATGGCCCTCTGCGCCGCGCTGCTTGCCGGATGCGAAACGGGCAACGCAAAATACACCGAATCGGGCGGCCCCCGCTCGCTCATTTCGACCGACAAGATAAACATCGCCGACTGGAACAAGGCGGCCGACGCCCTCGTCGATTCGCTCATCTCTTCCGGGGCCTTTGAAAATTTCAAGTCAAAGCCGGTGATTATACAGGTCAGCCGCATTGTAAACCGCACCTCACAGAGGGTTGACACCGACCTTCTTACAAAGCGCATAACAATAGCCCTCAATAACTCCAAGCTTGCCATCGCAAAGACGGACGACCCCCTCTCAAAGGAGCTTGCCGAGTACCAGAATTTCGCGGGCGGCAAGGGCGGTGTGCCCGCAGCTTCGGCGGCGCTTTCGGGCAAGATAATTGAGGACCGCGAAAAGGTCGGGGGCAAGACTGAGGTCACCTACGTATTCCAGCTTTCCCTGAACGCGGGCGGCCTCGCCATATGGGAGGACCAGCGCCAGATTACAAAGCAGTCCGAAAAGACGTTTCTGGGGCTTTAGGCTCTCCTTGGCTTTCGTCCCCGGGGAAATCCCGCAGGCGCGCGCTTCAATGCGCGCGTTTTTTTTGCGCCGCTTGGGGATGGCAGGTTCGTCCGGCGCTGCGGGGGGGAAGGATGAATCTCTCAGGCAAAAAGGCGCTCCGCATTCCCTGCGCCTGCCCGCATTTCGCCCCGTTTGTAAAACGGACGCATTAGCCGCTTTCTTTATAGCCGCCTGCCCCGTGCCGGGCCTGTCGGATGCGCAAGGGGGCGCCGCAGCCTTTTTTAAACTTAAAAACGTTTGATTTTTTGCCTCAAGCGGCGCATAATATTTTTCGATGAAAGAAAGTGGGGCGCAGGCCGTTTTGCGGGCGGGTTCCGGATTTCTTTGTCCCGCCCTGTGCCTGCATTCCCGCTTGCGCCCCTTCCGCTCCGGTTTCCCGGCGCCACGGGGGCGCGCCCGGTCTCAACACCAAACTCCAAAGAAGGGCAAATGTCATGAAATATCTAAAAAGGGCGGCCGCAGTTGCATGCGGGGCGGCTTTGTGCGTCCAGGCCACAGCCGAACAGCAGGAATTTTTCATAGAGAACATCTATGACGAAACGGGCGAAATGCCGAGGATGCGGGCGGGCGAATATTACGACTGCCTGGAATGCGGGGCGGAAAACATTTCCGGAATGACTTTTGAGCAGTGGTTTCAGGGGCCCCACGCAACTGCGAACTGGTTCGGCGCAAGGTCTTATTTGGAGGATAACGGCATCGTCCCCGTATTCACCTACCTTGGCAACTTTGCGGCAAACCCTTCCGGAGGCGCCGCCCGGGGGGCCACTGTGACGAGCTCCGTACAGTTCGGCGCGGGTTTCGACCTGTACAAGATGACAAAGATTGAGGCCCTGAAAAACTGGTCTCTTGTGAACACCTGGGTTTGGCGCTTCGGCACTTCGCTCACGCAAAAGTATGTGGATAACGCCTTCAGCGTCCAGCAGAATTTCGGGAGCCAGACTCTCAACATGCAGTCGCTCTTCCTGTCATATTCGACCCCGCTCGGCGAGGACGGCGGGTCGTTTATGATGAAGTTCGGGCGGATGGCCGCCGGGGACAATTTCATGACGAAGCCGATTTACTGGCTCTACATGTCAAACGCCATGGACGGCAACCCTATCGGGGTTTTCAAACAGACCAAATTTTCCGCCTATCCCGGGAGCACTTGGGGCGCCATGTTTGAAGTTTCAGCACCGCAGGGCTACTATTTCAAGGCGGGCGTCTACCAGATAAACTCCGACCAACAGGACTCGCGGCACGGCCTTGATTTTTCTATGAAAAACGCGCTCGGAGTGAACGTGAACGCCGAGGCCGGATGGAACATAAACCACGATACGAGCGGGCGCTCTCCCGGCAACATATCCGTCGGCATTGTCGCAGACTGGTACCGCGCCCCGCACCTCGACGACCCCTCGAAATACTCCCACTTCAACCAGACCCTCTACGCCCAGGCCGACTACATGGTGCTCAATCTCGGCTTTCCCGACCGCAGCCGCCCGTCCGTCATAAGGCGTTCAAACTCGAGCGAATCCTACCGCGACCTGCGCGGAATTGTGCTCTGGGGCGTCGTGCAGTACGATCCTTCCGAGAACCTCGCCGAAATGCCGCTTTTCTTAAACGGCGGCGCGCTCTTCAATGCGCCGTTTCCGTCCCGCCCCGACGATGTTCTGTGCTTCGGCGTGGCGTACGGGAAATATTCCGGAAGCCTCGCCCAGCCGAGGAAAAATTCATATGAACTCGTCTTTGAGCTGAACTACAAGGTGCAGGTGAACCGATTTTTCTTCGCCCAGCCTGACATCCAGTATGTCGTAAACACCAAGGGCGGGGAGCATCCCGACGCGCTGGTTCTCGGCATGCAGTTTGGCATGGGCTTTTGAGGCGTTTGGCGGCGGATGCTCCGCTTTGAATGCGGGCGTCCGCGCTTGAGAAACGCGCCTCCGGAAAGCCTCGGAATGCGAGGTTTCGCATTGGGGAGCGGCTCTTCCTGTTGCGTTTTGTGCGCGCGTTTTTTATTTGCGAAACGCTCTCATGGGTTGGATGGATGCCTTGCAGCCCTGCCATTGCGTATTTACCGATTCCCCCCATCATTTTTTATGGAGAGGGCAACCTATGCCGGTTTCTGAATTTCCAATATTGCAAAGCGGCTTTAATGCCGCATGCAGTGCGCCCTACGCGCTCTCGGGGCTTGCCTGCCCAGGATTGGCTGCCGGATTCGCGCTTACGCAGGCGGGGCCCTTTTGCCGGGCTGCCCCTTCTGCAATTTAGGTTTGAGAGCCCCGAAATTCCATAGCGCGAAACGTTTGTTTAAGGGGCGGCGCATGTTTCATGGATTTTTGCGGTATGCGCATCGGAATTTTAAAAGGGCTGCTTTTCCCCGTACACACATTCCGGCGCATCCTCTCCAAAATGGCCGTTTTTTCATTTGCGCCGGGGGCAGTCAATGCATCCGCATTTTCACGATTTCGCGGCGTCCGCAGGATTTTTGGAAGGGGGGGAGTTGCGCCCGCGCGTTTTGCAGTATCGGGGCGGAAGCCGCGCCCATACGGGCGTGTGGTTTTGCACGCATCGGGCGGTTTTTGAATGATGGTGGGCGGAAGTTGGAGAAAGCGGCTTTTTGCGCCGCAGCAAAAAGGCGCGGGATATTTTTATGAAAATGGCTTGAATGCGGCGGGACTATGGTTTTACTTGTTTTTAATGAGATTTGCAGATGAAAACTGTAAAAATAACCATATTACTTAATGCTGAAGCGCTGGGCGTTTTTAAAAGGCTTGCGGCCAAGGCGGGCATGCCGACTGAGGAATTCGTTTCCTGCATGTTGGCCTTGCATTTTGAAATATGCGCGGCCCTGTGGCGAATGGAAAAGTCCGGCTTTAAGCTTTCGAGGAATTGAGGCGCTCTTTGCGCGGGGTAGACATGCGGGATGTTCCTCCGCGCGTGCGGCAAAATCGGGGCCCCGCGCGGCGGGAGGCGGCGGTTTTTCTGATTTTCATGCGCCCTTTTGCGGCGCTTCCGCCGAATCCGTGCGCGTGCGGGTATAAGGGCGGGCATCCGGCCGCATGCTGCGGCAATCCCTGCGGGGCTGGAGTCTCGGCGCCGCATGCGTCTCCGGAGGCGGTTTTTTACGGAGGCCGCCTCCGGGCTTGCTGGAGCGCCTACTTTGAAAGCAGGCGCAGAAAGTAAAGGCCCGGCGTCGGCGTGCCTTTGTCGGCGTCAAACCTCACAATGAGCGTCTTTGAGGAGCCCAGAAGGGCGTCGGGCACGGGAATTTCCATGTCGAAAAATCCTTGGGCCTGGGCGGGCGGTTCGAGGATGAAATCCTTGAGCTTTTTTCCGTTTACGGATATTGTGCATTTTCTTCCCCTGTCACCTGCGAAGAAGCGGCACATGATGCTTAGCCCCTTCTTGCCCCGGGGGTCCAGCTCGTAGCTGAACCATCCGCCCGTCCAGGCGTCCACATAGCGTTCGCCTGCGAATTCGCCCGACCCGCATGGGCCCTTGCGCTCATGGCCGGCGTCGCTCTGCTGCTCCCCGGTTGAGACGAAGTCAAGCGTGCGCTTTTCAAGGGCCTGCTTTTCGCGCTCGATTTCGCGCATCTTCTCCCTGTCGGCGGCCCATTTTTTTGCGGACGGCTGGTAGAAATATATCATGTAGCGCGCCTCGTGGATTGTGAAGAAGGGCTGGAGGACGAGCCCGGCGTATTTTTTGTCGGCGTAAAATTCCGGCGCGATTTTGAAGCGCAGGCTTCCGGTGTCTGCGGGCCTCGCAGATTTCAGGATTTTTTCGCGGTCTCCTATGAGTATGGGGGCTTCGGTGAGGTCTAGCTGCCTCCCTAGCGACGGGGCGTGGTCCATGCGCCCCTCTTCCGCGAATTGGCCCTTGAGGTCTTCGGTTCCGACTATGGCGCCGAGCGCGACGGGCCCGAAGGCGAAGGCTACGTAGTCTTCGTTTGTGGGGCAGGGCAGGAGCCTCATCGACATAGGCAGGAATATCTCGATTCTGTCGCCCTTCTTCCAGTCCCTGCGCAGCCTCGCGTATCCGTCGGGGCCGGCCTTTTCCGCAGCCGGGGCGCCGTTTATTTTTAGCCTGAAGCCGTCTTCGCACCATTGGGGGCGCCTTATGGCCATTTCAAAGCTTCCGGGGCTGTCGATGGTTATGAGCGACTTTTGCGAGTAGGGGAACTCCGTCGCCTGCGTCAGGGCGAACCTGCCGTTTTTCAGGCGGCTTGGAATGAAGAGGTTGACATACAGCGTGCCGCCGTCGTGCGTGTAGGCGAAATGGGCGTACTTTGAATGGTTTTCCATGCCGGTGCCAACGCAGCACCACATGGCCTTGTTGACCTGCGAATACATCCTGTAATGGCGCGGGCGCACGCTGGTGAAATAGACGTATCCGCCGGTATTGGGGTTTTGGGTGGAGAGGATGTGGTTTATCATGGCCTTCTCGTAGAAGTCGGCGTACTTCGAGAGGTGGCTTTTGGAAAACAGCCCTTCGGAGAGCTTCAGCATGTTGTAGGTGTTGCAGCTTTCCGGGCCGTTCGGATTCTCGATGTAGCGCATGCCCTGGCCGGCGTGGAGGAAATGCTCGTCCACGGAATTGCCGCCGAAGGAGAGGGTCCTGTTTCGGGCCACGTCCTCCCAGAAGTTTTCTGCGGCCGTCCGGTATTTTTCCATGAGCGCGGCGTCTCCGGGCAGGGCGTCAACGTCGGCGATGCGGGCGAAGCCGACGTATTTGGGAACCTGCGTATTCGCGTGCATTCCGCTCAAAAATTCCGCATTCGGAGACTGCATGCCGTCTATCATGACGCGGTGCGAAAACCGCTTGGCCGCGTCCAGGTATTTTTTGTCGCCGAACATCAGGTATGCGTCCGCATAGACCTCGTTCATGCCGCCGTGCTCCATGTTTAAGAGCCCCTGGAGCTGCGCGTCGTCTAGGTTTGAAACGAGGCCTATCCCCCAGTCGCACAGCTTGCGGAAGCACTCCCGGGCCTTTTGGTTCCCCGCATAGGCGTATGCGTCGCGGAAGCCTGCAAATATTTTGTGCATGACGTATAGCGGAACCGCCGCCGAAAATTTCCCCTCGACATTCCACGAAGGCACCCCCGAATATATCTGCGTCCAAAGCTCATTGCAGGGTATCCCGCCGACGTATCCGCGCAGGCCGTTTTCGTCCCCGTCAAACGCGCTCTGGGCCTCTGCCATTTTGTCGACCATGTAGTCGAGGCGCTTCAGGAGCTTTTCCCTGGTTTCTTCATCCCGGGAGGCCGAGTATGCCATGGCGAGGGCGGAGAGGTAGTGGCCGCCTATGTGGCCGTCCAGCCTGAAGCCGTCGGAGCCCCAGTTGGGAAAATTCGGATGCAGCTTTTCCCATTCTTCAAATCCGGCCTGGCGCATGAAGGGTGTGAGCAGCCTGTCCGCGTCGTATTGGAGAAGGACTTCGCAGTTTAGCTCCATTGCCCTCTTTAGCGGGCCCTCCAGAAGCTCGACTTCCGAGAGGTCGAAGTGCTGCGGGTAGAGCATGCTCTGGGCGTTGAGCGAGGCGGCCGCGGCGGCGGCCGAGAATGCGGCGGCGAGGATTTTCGCGATGTTTTTCATGGTCGTTTGCGGTTGGCCGTCGTCGGACGGTTTTTTGTTCAAACGGCTTTGTTGACGAAAATTCCGCAAAGGTCAAAACCTCCCGGATTTGACAGTAAAATGCGGCGCCTCCGGGGTGCTGCACGGGGACGTTTCCGGAGGGCGCGGACGGATGGGGGCTAGTCGAAGTGCCTCTTTGCGAATTCGATTTTTTCAGCGGGGGTGGGGTTTGCCCCCTCCGGCAGGGACTCGATGAGCTTCAGGCGCGAGAGGAGCCCCTGCCCGTTTGCTATCTGGATTGCAAGCCCCGGCCTGGCGTTCAGCTCAAGTATGAGCGGCCCGAGGTTTTTGTCGGTTGCGATGTCGGCGCCGAAGTACCCGAGGGGCGTCATTTCGGCGCACCTTGCCGCAAGCGCAAGATGGCCGTCCCAGTGGGGCACCCTCAGCTCGGAGAACGGGGCTCCGGTGTCGGGATGGCGGGTCACTTCCCGGTTGTGCTGGGCCGCAAAAAGCGGCCGCCCGTCCCGGATTGAAAGCCCGACGCCTATCGCGCCCTGGTGGAGGTTCGCCCTGCCGTCGGATTTCCGCGTGGCGAGCCTTATCATGGACATCACAGGATAGCCCTTGAAAACTATCACGCGCACGTCCGGGACGCCCTGGAAGCTGAATCTCGCGTAAACGTCGGAGAAATTTATGCACCTTTCAAACAGGGCGTAGTCGGGCTGGCCGCCGAGGCTGTAAAGGCCGCTCAGGATGTTTGAAATATGCTCGTAGATGAATGAGAAGTCGCAGGAGGAGCCGTTCGGCTTGTAAAATGTTTCCCCCTCCTTGCGCGTGATTACCAGTATTCCCCTGCCGCCGCTGCCGTGGCCCGGCTTTATGACGAAATCCGGGACGGGGTCTATGAGCGAGCGGAAATCCTTCACCTCGTACTGGCGGCTTATTGAGCCGATGAGCTCGGCCGTGCGCACGCCGTACTTTATGGCGAGGGTCTTGGTGCGCAGCTTGTCGTCGACGTCGGGGTAGTCGCTCCTTTTGTTGTAGGGCATGATGTAGGCGTGGTTTCGCCTGTTCATGCCGAGGACGCCCGCCGAGGCAAGCTCCCCCGGGGTCGCCAGTTCCGGCAGGGAAAAAGGGAGTCTCAGGGGAAGTCTCATTTTTTCGCAAGGGGGCTGAATCGGACGAGTTCCGTGAGGCGGTAGCCCGTGTAGGTTCCAAGCAGCAGCACCACCGCGAGTATCGCAAGGTTCAGCTCCGAGAACGTATAGAGCAGGTACTGAAGGTAGGCGTTGCAAAGGAGCGCGTAGCATACCACCGCCGTGACAAGGCTCGCCGCGAGCTGTTTTAGGGCGTTGGCTGCCCCGTCCTCCTCCCACGTGGTCGAGGCCCTCTCGATTGTCCATGCGATGATGATGAGCGGGAAGAACGTGACTCCCATGAAATCCGGAAGCTTGAGCATGTTGGCCCCGATGGTTATCGCCTGCATGAGCAGTATCACAACCACCACCACGGCCGATATGCGGGGAACCATCAGCAGGTTCAGCCGCGTGAGCCAGGCCCTTATCCCCAGGCCCGCCGCAAGTATGATGACAAAGCTCGCAAGCCCCGGGACGAGCTTCATTTCAAGAAACGACATGGCGATTAATACCGGCATGAAAGTCCCCATCGTCTGTATGCCGACCACGTTGCGCGCAAGCACTATGAGAAGTATGGCAAGCGGCAGCAGGGCGAGCCTTTTGAACATGTTCTGCTCCGAAGGCGGGAGCGAAAACATTGAAAAGCCGGAAAACTCCGCATCGCCTATGGCGGCGGCGCGTATCAGGTTCAGCTTTGCGGCCCCCGCAGGTATCTTCGTCACGGAAAATTTTATGGACGAGTTCGACGCCTGCGAAACCTCAAAAAGCGGGGAGCCGCCGCGCTGCAGCACCGCGAAATCCGCCGGCATGCCCTCGGTTCCGGTATTGGAGGCGAATGCGTGCCACGAGCCCCCGTAGTAGGCGTCCAGCATGTTTGAAACCTGCTGTTGGCGGCCTTTCTGGTCGAGATAGACTCCCCTTATCAGGCGGGCCGGAATGCCGCGCCTTGCGAGGACCGAGACCGCCGCCTCAAGCGTAGCCGAAGCCCCTGCATGGGGGGAGAACGCCCGCTTTTCGTTAGGCGTCATTGCGCCGAGGGCCTTCAGGATTTCGGGAATCAGCTTTTCGGGCGGCGCGTCGCCCTTTGGGTCCAGCCTGTCAAGGAGCGTGGAGCACGCCTTTTTTACGTCGTCTGAGGCGTTTGGCAGGGAGCCGTCCGGAGGGGGCGGGATTTCCTCGCCCTTCACCCCTGCGGGGATTATGCTGAAGCGGTACGAGACCGTCCGCCTGGCGCCCGAGCCGTCTGCGGGGGAGGAGAAGCCCGCGACGAGCCTTCCGCCGCTTTTTTCCGTCTTGAAGCGGTCCCCGCCCGCAGGGTCTGGGATGAAGTAGGAGCCGGAGGAGAATTCCGGCAGGGATATGGTTATGTGCGCGTCTTTCCCCTTCTCGGGGTCGAAGGACACGGAGGCGTCAGCCTGGTAGTAGAAGGAGGTGTCCCCGCTTAAGCTGAAGCCGAAATACCTGACTTTCACGAAAGTCATGGCGGCCGCGACCGCCAGGAGGATTCCGACTAGCCAATACAATGTGCGCCTGTGCTGGCGGTGGTCCGACATGGTTTTGGGCTTATAGTATGTTGTGGCGCGACGGGTCGACCATTGCCGTCCCGCTTATGACGTTGCGGCCTATGAGCACGGGGTATTCAAACCCGCCGCGGTCGGTGAGGGTGAACTCCCTGTCCATTGTCATGTGGCCCATCCTGAAAGTGAGTATTACCGAATAGCGCATCTGGTCGGGCGCGCCGTGGCGCTTTATGGGCACGGTGCGCTCAACCGGAAGCTCGTAGTTTTTCACCTGCCCGTCCGCCCTGGAGCGTATTTCAAACGAGACCCACTTCTTGCCGTCGCGCTCGAAATTCCTGATGTTTTTTGCGTCGATTGAGCTGGTCGTGGCCCCCGTGTCGATTCTCGCCTCAAACGGCGCCGAAAATCCCGGCAGGTAAACCGCCTCGGTTTCGCCTATGACGCCAAGGGGGTAGTCGGAGCGCGGCGCCGCGGGCGCCGCCGCCCCGTCCGGGGAGGCTCCACTGGCCGGGTCCGGGCAGCATCCGAAGGCGCACAGCGCAAACGCCGGCAGAATGAGCGGCGTAATGCTGCGGGCGGCCTTTTTCAAAGTTTCAGCGCGCGCGTTGTTTGCGGAATTGCTGTTTGTCATATGGATATTTTATAAATATTGCCGGGCCCCGGCGCAGGGCTGCGTCCCCCTGGCCGAAGAGCGCCGCGCCTCCGGCTCAGCGCCGCTGGGAGAGGAGCACGCGCAGTATGTAAAAGTAAAGCATAACTACCGACGAAAAGAGGCCGAGGGCGGCCGCGACATACTGGTCTCCGCGGTAGTTTTTGAATATGGCGTTTGTCTCGTAGAGAATCGACGCGCTCGCGAGGGCTATCATCGCCGCAGAAAACCACAGGCCGAGGTCGAAGCCGAAAATCACGGCGCAGACGATTATTCCCAAAGAAACCGGAAATCCGATTGCCAGAACCGAGCGCAGGAAGGAGAAGTCGCTGCCCGTGAATATCACCGTGCAGGTTAGCCCCACCGTCATTGCGCCTGTGAGGACGGCCGCCTGGATTATTGTGTCGGGCGCTATCTGGTTTGCGAGTATGAGAAGCGGCATCATTACGACCGCCATCGCCCCGACGTACAGCGCGAGGCCCGCATACTGGACGCCCAGCGACTTTGGGCTCTGCGACATCGACGAGGCGAGCCACGACACGCCTACAAGGGCCAGCATCACAATGAGCCAGTTGCGCCCCTGCGTCATCGCCGCCGCAAGCTCCAGGGCCGGGGGCCACGAGAGCAGGAAGGCTTCCAGCCCGGCGAATGCGGCGACCGCCAGGGCCAGGTTCAGATATGTCTTTTTGACAAACGAGGCCCGCTCTTCGGAATTGCGGAGCGCCGTCTGGCTTTGATAGTAGCTTGCTGTTTCGTTCATCTTTCAGGTATCGTAAATGCGCGGCTTTTATTGAGGGGCGCGCGCTCCATGCTGCGCGGCGGCGGCATTTTCTGTTTTGACTTAAAAAGGCCCGCGGCGTTCAAAAAAATTTGCGGCGTCTGGCGCTTTTGGAGTGTCGGGGAGGAAAGATTTTACGGCTTTTTAAAAAAGGCAATCCAAATCTGCGCCGCGCAGGGCGGGGCGGGCGGAAATTCTGCTTTGACATGCCCCGCCTGCGGGATTCAATATGCGGGTTCTTTTTCTACCTATGGAAGCCGGATGCAGACGGGGCGAGCGCGACGACGGGGCGGTGAAGCAGAGGGTCCAGCTTTGGATTGTCTGCGGTTCGGTCGCGCTTCTTGCGGCTAAGTTTGCCGCGTTTTTTCTGACGAATTCAGTGGCGGTGCTGACGGACGCAATGGAGAGCATCGTGAACGTGGCGGCGGGCTTTGTCAGCCTGTGGAGCCTGCGCCTCGCCTCGCGCCCGAAGGACGGCGACCACCCGTTCGGCCACGGGAAAATCGAGCTCATATCGGCGTCGCTGGAGGGGCTTATGATAATTGCGGCGGGGGCCGTCATAATTTTTGAGGGTGGCCGCAGGCTTTTTGAGCCGTCCCCCGTGGGGAGCCTGGACGTCGGCATAGCCGTGGTTGCGGCGGCGGGGGCGGCGAACTTTCTGATGGGCTCCGTCAGCATACGCATGGGACGGAAGTTCGATTCCGTCGCCCTTGTGGCCGGCGGGAGGCACCTGCATTCCGACACCTACTCGACCGTCGGCCTCGTCGCGGGCCTGCTTGTCCTCTACTTCACGGGAATCGCCTGGATTGACAGCCTGCTTGCCCTCCTTTTCGGCGGGCTAATACTTGCAACCGGCGTTTCCATACTCCGCAAAACCGTCGCAAACCTCACCGACGAGGCCGACGGCGAGGCGCTCGGGAAAATTTTGGACGTCATAAATTCGGCAAGGCGGGACGACTGGATAGACGTCCACAACATGAAAGTCATAAAGTACGGCAGTTGGCACTACATCGACTGCGACCTGACCCTCCCGCGCTTTTACAATATAAAACGGGGCCACGACTCCTACGAGCTTCTGAAGGGGGCTCTCACTTCCGGATTTTCTGAAAAGATACTGTTTTCAATACACTTCGACCCGTGCAAGCCCAAGCACTGCCGGTACTGTCCCGTCGCAGGGTGCCCGACGCGCTCGGAGGCGTTTGAAAAGCCGCTTGCGCTTACCATGGACTGCATGACCCACGTCGAAAAGCACGACTGACCGGGGCGCCCCCCTCCGGCCTGCCCGTCATGGGTTTTGCGGATTTTTTTGGCGTCCGCAGCCGGGAAGTTGAAATTGCTGCGAATTCGCGGCGCCGCTATGGGAAATGCCTTGACTGCGGATTCCGCCCGGGGTAGGTTCGCACCGGATTTTTTGTTTCGCGCAGCTTGGGCTGCGGCGCGGAAAGCGGGCATTTTTTTCTTGTGAAAGGCGGACGGGATTGAAGGGGGCAGACGTTTTTTTTGCCTTGAGGCTGGCCGGGGCTGCGGCGGTTTTTGCCGCGGCGCGCCTTCTTGGCGCATGGGCGGGAGCTTATGCATTCATAGCGCCAGCCTCGCGTTGCGCTGCCCTGCTTTCCGGCTCCCCCCAGCCTGAGCACGGGCCGGGCGGGATTCTCCTCCGCGTGGGCGGGGGCGTTGTGTCGGTTGACGCATCGTGCAGCGGCGCGCTGTTTTTTGCGGTGCTTTGCGCGGGGCTCTTTTGGATATTTTCGGCGCGCCTGCGTTCCGCCGGGGGGTTGGCTGCGTCAGCCGCGCTTTCAATCGCTGCGGCCTACCCGCTCGCCATCGCCGCCAATGCGTGCCGGATTGCCGCCTGCGCCCGGGCGTACATTTTGTGCGGCGGGGTCCTCCCCCAAAAATACCATGCCGCCGCGCACATGGCCTGCTCCACGGCCTGCTTTTTCTTCTTCCTACTAGTTTTTTCAATCTTGGCAGTGAAAGGTTCAGATTATGTCAAATCCAGATTCGGCCCCGCTTGAGCCGCCGTCATCCGATTCCCGCCCCGTCCGGCGTCCGCTGCCTGCCGCATTTTACAGCTTTCGCTCGCTTCTTTGGGCGTGGGTGCTCCCGCAGGCGCTCATGCTTTTTTGCAATCTGGGCGCCTGGGCCGTGGTGTCAGGCGACGCCTCCGCAGAAAACTCGCGCGCCGCATTCTTTCTGGCGGCCGCCAATGCGGGGTGCATTGTTGTCGGGGCTGCGCTTGCGCTCTTTCCGAAGCGGCCTTTCGGGGCCTTGGCGGCGGGCGCGTGCGAGCTCTTTTTGATGGCGTATTTCACGGGCGTTATGATTCTCTTTTCCAAGGCCGTGCCGGACGGCGTTTCGCCGTGGATGCTCTCCGAGCTTGCGGTCGGGCTTAACATCATTTTTTGCATATTCATCCCCGGGATTTTCGTGGGGCTGCGCGCGTGCGAGTTTAAAATAGGGGAAAACTATCTGCGCGACTTTCTGGCGTCCGTGGCGTCGGCTGCGGCCTTCCCCGTCTTGATTTACATCGGGGGCGCCTCGCTTTTCAGGCTTTTTGAGTTTGCAATGGAGCCGCTTGAGGGCGCTTTGCCGGAGTCCGTGTTCGTGTTCATTGTGGCGTTTTTGTTTGCGTGCGCGGGGTTTGTGACCTGCATCGGAATCGGGAGGGCCCTCATTGTGCTCTACGTTGCGTCTGGAAAGTACAGGTATCTCGAATGGCTTTCGATGTTTGCGTTCTGCCTGGCGCTTCCGCTCCTGGGCCTATGCATGACTGACGGCCTGAAAGGGTTTCCGTATCCTATGAATTTCAGGATATGCATGCTCATGGTGCTTGCAAACTGCGCGGTGCTTGCAATTCCCGTCTCGGGGAATGCGCGCGCGAATTTCGCCCTGTTTGTGGCGGGGTGCGCCCTGTATTCCTTCGTATGCTACGTTGCGCTGATATTCATCCCGTTCATACCTTTTGCCATTCCCCTTATATTTATGGGGGTGGGCTTTGTCTTGATTTCTCCGGCCGCGCTTTTTGTATTTTCCTCGATGAAGCTTTCCAGGCTCTTCAGGTCGCTGCCGTGCCGCAAGTCTGCGGCCGCCGCAGGAGTTGTGGCTTTTTTGGCGATTCCCGCCTTCATAACGCTCCAGTCATTCTATTACAGGGAGCATCTGGAGCGCGGGCTCAGTTATGTTGAAAGCGCCGATACGTCTTCGCCGCGCCGGGCTTTCGGGGGCGACGCCGCTGCTGTCGTCGGGGCGGCCGAGTGGATGTTTTCCTACAAAAGGGGCGAGTACCTTCCGTTTATAACCCCTTTCAGAATGTGGATTCTCTGCGATGGCATGGTGCTGTCTGACTCCAAGCTGCGCCGCATTTACGGCGCCTTCACCGGGCGGGATTTCGATGCCGACTTGGCGGGCTCCGGCAGGCGTTCCGGCCTTTTGAACGCCTTTGGTACGTCTTTTGTGCAGACTCCCACAAATTCCTCTCGGAACCGCGAGGTGGAGGTTGAAAAGTTTACGGTTTGCGAGTCGCCTGACGGCGGGGCGGATGCGGCGGTTTTTGCGAAGCCCAAGTCGGGCGCCGCCCAGGAGCTTTACGCGAGAATTTCGATGCCGGAGGGCGTGTTCCTGTCGGGAATGGAGTTTCCGGTTGAAGGGGTTGTGAAGCGCGCAAATGTGGTTGAAAAAAAGGCGGCGCTTTGGACTTACGAAAACATCGTCGCCGAGCGCAGGGATCCGGCAATCGCCTTCTACCTGCCGGACGGGGACGTTGCCCTGAGGGCCTTCCCGGTATGGGGAGACGGTGTGAAAATCGGTTTGGAATTCGTGTGCCTGCCGGGCTTTTCCGCGTCCTGCGTTGGGATTCGCGCCTCGGGCGCCGATACCGGGGCGGTTTCTGAAAAGCCCCGCGCTTCCGCCGCCAACGCCACTGCGGGCTTTTTTGCGTGGGACGATTTTTCGGTTGCAAGCGTTCCCGAAAGCCCTGCCGTCTCCGAATTCGCCTTCGCCCGCAGGCCGTATTATGCGCTCGTCATAGACCGCTCCTCCGGGGGCGTTGACCCGGCTCTGGTCGAGTCCGCCCTCGACGCCCTCAGGGCCGCAAATCCCGGCGTCGGGCTTGCGAAGCTCTACCTTTCAAACCTCAATTTCGAGCCTGCGGGGCGCGCGGAATTCGACGCGGAGTCGGGGAAATGGAAGGTGTCGGGGCTGGCGGGCGCGGCGGAAAAATTCCCGGCAGTTGGCGGGTTCGACTTCGCCGCATCGCTTCTTTTTGCCATGAGGGATTATGAAGCGGCCCTGGACTCCGGGTCGCTCGAAGATGCGGCGGCCTTCCCCGTCCTGGTTTTCCTCACGCGCTCCAAGCCGCCCGCCGAAATTCCAAACCCGTACTCCGCCCTCGTTCCGGAGCTGCGCGGCCCGGGTTTTCTTGCCTTTGACGGCTCCGGTCCCGCGCCCGACGCGTCGGGCGCCGCAGACCTTTCCGCGAAATCCGCAATCCTGCGCTCCGGGGATGCGCTCCGCCCGGTTCCTTCGGGCCGCCCGTCCGTCGCGGTCTTCCCGGCTTCAGGCGGCGGGAAAAAGGCGGATGCGGCGGTTCTTGTACCCCGGGGGGGAGGGGATGGCCCCGCGCTTGCGACTGCCCGGGGCGGCGTTTCAGGCAAGGCGGCTTCGGCCGCCAGGCTCTTTGCCCTGTCCGGGGCCGCGGCCAGAAACCCGGCGCTAAAGGAGGGGCTTTTTCCGGAAATAGTGGGGCTTTCCAAGGCTTCCGGAATCATGGCGCGCGAAACGTCGCTCATCGTCGTTGAAACGTCGTCGCAGGAGCGCATCATGGCGCTGGCTGAAAAGAAGGCCATGTCCTCCAATAAAAACCTCTCTTTCGGCGAGGATGACGAAGCTTTCGGCGAAGCCTCGCCGCCTAACATGCCGGAGCCATGCGCATGGCTTGCGGCTCTCCTGGCGGCTGTTGCCGTATGTGCGGCCTCGCGCCTCGCCGGGGCGCGCCCGCGCCGCATGGGTTAGGAGGGTCTGCGCGGCTGCTGGGAGTTTTCTTTGCGCGGAAAAGGCTCCCTCTTGGGGCGCGGCCTTCCGATTGCGGGCCGCCGCCTTCAGGGGGGCCGGCGCATCGCGGGATTATGGCTTGTTCCGCCGCGCGCGGCCCGCAGGGCGCCTCGCCGGGGGGAGGCAGAGGCTTTTTTTTAATCCGCTTTTTGCATGGGGGCGGGGTGGAATGAATGCATTGCGCCTTCCCCCTTCCGGGTTTTCGCTATAACAGTTTTTGCAGTTGGGCCGATACTCCAATAAACCGCGCAAAAAAGGCCCGATATGACAGACATAGCAAAAATTCTCGGCACGGATGCCGAATATTACCTGAACCATAAATGCAGGACGATAGACAAGTCCCTCATACACGTCCCATCCCCGGACACCGTCGATGACATATGGGTGCAGTCGGACCGCCCCGCCCGCGTGCTCTCCAGCCTCCAGTCCATTCTGGGGCACGGCAGGCTCGCCGGAACGGGATACGTCTCGATTCTTCCCGTGGACCAGGGCATAGAGCACTCGGCCGGGGCGTCTTTTGCCTCCAATCCGCTGTACTTCGACCCGGAAAACATAGTGCGCCTCGCAATCGAGGGGGGATGCAGCGCCGTCGCCTCCACTTTCGGCGTTCTCGGGGCCGTCGCCAGAAAATACGCCCACAGGATACCTTTTGTCGTTAAGCTCAACCACAACGAGCTTTTGAGCTATCCTAACACCCACAATCAGGTCATGTTCGGCACTGTGCGCGAGGCGTGGAACATGGGGGCTGCGGCCGTCGGGGCCACGGTGTACTTCGGCTCCCCCGAAAGCAGGCGCCAGCTCGTTGAGGTGGCGGAGGCGTTCGAGGAGGCCCACGAACTCGGGATGGCCGCCATCCTGTGGTGCTATCTGAGAAACCCCGCCTTCAAAACGGACGTGGCCGACTACCATTCGGCGGCGGACCTCACCGGACAGGCCGACCACCTCGGCGTCACCATCAAGGCCGACATCGTGAAGCAGAAGCTCCCGGAGCTAAACGGCGGCTTCAGGGCGTTGAACTTTGGAAAAACCAGGGACGAAGTTTATTCAAAACTTGCCTCGGACCATCCCATAGACCTGTGCAGGTACCAGGTTGCAAACGGATACATGGGCAGGGTCGGGCTGATAAATTCCGGAGGGGAGTCGCGCGGGGCATCCGACTTGAGGGAGGCCGTAGTTACCGCAGTGGTGAACAAGCGCGCCGGGGGCATGGGCCTCATAAGCGGCCGCAAAGCCTTCCAGCGGCCGATGAAAGACGGGGTTTCGCTGCTGCACGCAATCCAGGACGTATATCTGGACGAGTCCGTGACGGTGGCCTGACGCCTGTATTTGAGAATTTTGCGCGGCCCTTCCGGGATTTTGCGCCTGCGGCTGCGCCTTCTCGATTCGCCGCGTCATCCGCCGAAGTCGAACTCGCCCTGCGCGCCGCCCGCATCCCGGACGGGTGCCGGGGGCATTCCCTCCAGCTCGCGCGCCGCCATCTCCGCTTCCGGGAACGGGGCCATAAGCCGCTCGGCCTCCGCACGGGTTAGGCCGGGATCGAGCCACTTTTCCTCGTCGCATTTGCGGACTATGAAGGGCATTCGGAAGGGGTTGCGGCCGCCGTTATGGATTTTTGCTGCAAGCGGGTTTGCAGGGGTGGTTATTATCGAGAATCCGCGCACGGCTATTCCGGTTTCGGGGTCCGTCCAGAAATCGAAAACCCCTCCCATGGAGAATATCCCGCAGCCTTTCATGAATATTGAGTGGGGGACGGCCCTGCCGGATGGGAGGCGCATATATTCAAAATATTCCGTGGCAGGCACGAGGCACCGCCGGAGCTTCGCCGCCTCCCGGAAGGCGGGTTTTTCAAAGAGGGTTTCGCAGCGGGCGTTCAGGGTGAGCTTCCTGAATGCTCCGGCGCGCCTTGAGAATGCGGACGGGCTTTCCCCCTCCCCGGGGCGGAGCCATCCAGGCACCATTCCCCATGTCATGGTTTCAATGCCGCCTGCCGCCACCGCAGGGCATTCGGGATGTTCAAAGGCCCTCGCGCAATCGCTTTCCAAAGCTTCGGGAGGGGCCGGACGGCCGTATCTTTTGGAGAGCCTGCCGGGGCCCGCCTTTCTCGCAAAAAAGTAGCACACGCATTTTTTTATGCGCCTGCGCGCGCAAAATGCAAGCGGCGATGTTTTCGGCACAGGTTTTTGCCGGAAATTTTTAATGCAAGCAGGCCCTTTCTTGCGTCGTCTCGGGGGGGCGGCGGAACCCCCGTGGAGGTTTGAGAAAGCCTGTTTCCGCTTCCGCGCACCGCCCGTTGCGGGGAGCTTAAAACCGTATTTTGCGGCGAACGGGATTGCAAATTTGCCGGCCTGACGCCCCGCTTTCCCCCAATTCGCCGCTTCAGTTTGTAGGCGGCTTTTGGTGGAGACTTGCGGGTTTGCCTTCCCCCGCCTTGCGAGATGGAAAAACGCCTCGCGCCTGCGGGCAAATGCGGAGTTTTACGCTATCTGCCGGAGAATCCTCCGGGCGCAAAGCCCCGCCGCGCCCCCCGGTACGCCGCAAAAAAAAACCGGCGCGGTTTTCCCGTGCCGGCCTGCTGCCCGGTATTTCGGGCCTGGGATTCGCATTCACATGCGGGGCATGTTGCGCATCATTTTGCGCGCGCCGCCGCCTTTCATCATCTTCATTATCTTTTTCATCCCCTCGAACTGCTTAATGAGGGTGTTTACGTCGCGCACCTCCGTGCCGGAGCCCTTGGCGATGCGCAGCCTACGCCGGGCGTTCAGAATCCCGGGGTTGCGCCGTTCAGCCGGAGTCATCGAAAGGATGATGGCCTCGGTCTGGCGCATTTTGTTTTCCTCGCGCTCGCCGACCTGTATGCCGCTCAGGCCCGGAATCATCTTCATTATTGAACCCATGGAGCCGAGCTTTTTTATCTGTCGCATCTGGGCCAGGAAGTCTTCGAGGTCGAATTCGGCGCGCCGCATCTTTTCGGCCATGCGCATGGCCTCCTTTTCGTCGATGTGCTCCTGGGCCTTTTCGACAAGGCTCACGACGTCGCCCATGCCAAGTATGCGCTGCGCCATTCGGTCGGGGTGGAATACCTCCATGTCATCGAGCTTTTCGCCGACGCCCGCAAACTTTATCGGCGCGCCGGAGACGCTCTTTATGGAGAGGGCCGCGCCGCCCCTTGCGTCGCCGTCCAGTTTTGTGAGTATGACGCCGGTTATGCTGACGGCCTCGTTGAAATGCTTTGCGACGTTGACTGCCTCCTGGCCGAGGGCCGCGTCCGCCACCAGGAACACCTCGGACGGGTTTACGCTACCGCGTATTTCCACTATCTCGCGTATGAGGGCCTCGTCTATCTGGAGGCGCCCGGCCGTGTCGAAAATCACGGCGTTGTAGCCCTCGGAGGCCGCCTGGCGTTCAAAGCGGCGGGCGATTTCAACCGCATTCTGCGTCGAGCGGTCCGAATAGACCTTTATGCCGGTCTGGGCGCCGAGGGCCTCAAGCTGGTCTATCGCAGCCGGCCTGTAAACGTCGCAGGCAACCATGCAGGGGTTGAGGCCCTGCTTTTTCAGAAGTTTGGCGAGCTTTGCGGAACTTGTGGTCTTTCCGCTGCCGTGCAGGCCAACCATCATTATTTTAAGCGGCCTCGCAGGGGAGAGGGAGTTTTCCCCCTCGCCGAGAAGCTTCACAAGCTCGTCGTGGATTATCTTTACAAGCTGCTGGCCCGGCGTGACGCTTTCGAGCACCTCGCGCCCGACGCTCTCCGCCTTCACGCGCTCGATGAACTCCCTTACGACCTTGAAGTGGACGTCGGCCCCGAGCAGGGCCTGGCGTACTTCCGCCAGCGCTTCGGTCATGTTCGATTCTGAAAGTTTGCCTACGCCGCGCAGGTTGCGGAGCGCCTTCGTGAGCTTGTCTGTGAGATTTTCGAGCATATACGCGGGACAATCTGCCAGAATCCGGGGATTCTTCAACCATATTCTATTCCGTCGCGCATTTGGTTCGGCGAGAAATCTTTTCATTGAAATTCGGGGCGGGGGCATCTTTATTTAAATCTTAAAGGAAAACATCTGCGACATGCCGGACCGCCTCCCGAAAGTCCTCCTCGCCGCCCCCGGATCGGGCGACGCCTTTTACTGCGGCAACTGCGCGCGCGACTCCGCTCAGGCTGCGGCTCTTTTGCGCGCGGGGTGCGACGCCTGCGTCATGCCGCTCTACCTCCCAAAATGCGGCGCGGGGGCGCAGGAGTCCCCCCTGTTTTTTCCGGCGCCGTCCGCCTACGCCGCGCACAGGTTCTTCGGGGGGAGGACCGTCCCCAGGGCGCTGGAGAAAATACTGGATTCGGCGGCGGCTGTCAAAATGGCCTCTGCGATGTCGGCTGCGGGCTCCGCATCCGGCATGGCGGACATGACAATTTCAATGATAGAAGGCTCTGGCGGGCATTTTGAAAGGCAGGCCGCAAAAATTGCGCGCTGGGTGGACGCCTGCGGAAGGCCGGATGTGGCGCACATTTCAAGTAGCCTCATGCTCGGGCTTGCAAAGTTTTTCAAGACCCGCCTGGGAATCCCCACCGTGTGCTCGGTTCAGGACGAGGAGTCGTGGATAGACGCCATGCCGGAGGGAGCCCGCGCGGCCGCGTGGCGTGCCATGGAGAGGAATTTCGAGTTCGCCGACCTCATCGTCTCGCCCAGCGATTTTTACGCGCAAAAATTGCGCGCCCGCATGCCCGAAACAGCCGGGAAAATCCGCGTGGCCTATCCCTGCGCCCCGCAGGAGGCCACCTTGTGCGCCCTTCCCGAAACGCCCGCCGTGGGGTTCCTTTTCAGGGCCTGCCCCGAAAGCGGCCTGGATATTCTGGCCGGGGCGTTTTCGATTCTGAAGGCTTCCGGAAAGTTCGGGAGCCTGAGGCTCAAAATCGCGGGTGGGAGCGCTGCGGCCGATTTTTCGTTTGTGAGGAAAATAAGGCGGATGCTGCGGCCCGTAGAGGGGAGCGTCGATTGGGCGGGGCCGTTTTTGCCGGGCAGCGTGCAGGAATTTTTCCGCTCGGTGAGCGCGGTGTGCGTCCCGGTCAGGTTCGAGGAGGCCGCCGGGATGTACCTTTGCGAAGCCTTTGCCCGGGGCCGCCCCGCAGCCGCTCCCGACACGGGCTCGTTTCCGGAAATCGGCGGCGGGGCTTGCGAGTTTTGCAGGGGAAACACGCCGGAAGCCTTGGCATCCGCAATAGGGCGGCTCTTTTCGGATGAGGGCCTCTTTAAAAGGCGCGCCGCCGAGGCCGTGCGCCTTGCAAAAACCCGGTACAGCCCCGAAGCCCACGCCGAGGCTCTAATATCTGTATATCGCGAAATAGCTTAGGCTGCCGGGGCGCCCGCGTTTCTGCGGCCATCTCCGGAAAGGAAATCGACCGCAGCGGTTCCGAATCGCTGTCGCTGTCTTTCAGCGCTTTCGCCGGTGGAGCCGGCGCTGTTTGCCAGTGGCTGCCATGCGCTTTGCAAGCCGGGCCGGAATGTCCGGGAGGGGCTCTATTACTGTAAAGCTACGAAGCCCTTGCGCCGCGTTTTTCAGTCGTTAAATTTTCGTTCCAATGATGCGCCCCGACGGGTGCGCGCCCCGCACGGCGGCGGGCGCGCCGGAAAAGCAGCGCGGGGCCGAACAGGTACGGATATGAAAATACGGCGATTCAAACCAAGGCGCACGGGAGGGGGGCTATTCGTGAAGGTCCTCGCGTTAGTCGGCATGGCTATGGCGGCGATGCTTGTAATGCTCGGCGGAATCATGGTCACAAAAACCATATTCCCCCGGGAGGCCGCATTCGTTTCGGCTCCCCCCACCCCGCAGGAAAACAGGGCGCCCGAAAGGAAGAAGGTGATTTTAAAGCGTTCGCAGAGCCGCACGAGCCATGCCGTAAGGCGCATACAGGTTCCGAAAATCCAGAACATACAGACGCCCGACGTGCAGATAAGCCTTCCGAGCGGACTCGGCGGGGAGGGCGCGGGCGGAATAACGTTTTCAAACGTATCTGTCGGCAAGCTGGAGAAGCTGGCCGTTGACCTCCCGGATTTTTCGATGTTCGGCCTCAAAGGCTCCTCTGACAGGGTTCTCATATGCTTTGACGCGTCCGCCGCCACCATGACGGACGACATGGGGGCCCTCCCCGCATTCGAGATTGTAAAAAGCGAGATAACGGCCCTTGTAAAAGGCCTGTCTCCCGCAGTGCTTTTCAACGTCATGGCCTTCGACCGGGGAAACTCGGCCATGTTCAGCCGTGGGCTGGTGCCGGCGGGCGGCGAGAACAAATCCGCCCTGGAAAAATGGCTCGAACCGATAAACGCCGACGAAACCCGCTACGGCATCGACATATGGAACCTCCAGGACCACTTCCGGGACAGGCTCTACGAGCACAGGTTCCCGACCCTGAAACACGCCTCCAGGCGCGAGATTTCTACGCCGTACGGGCGCAACATGCTGGGCGTCGTGGACGCTGGGGGGCTTAGCGTATGGAGGATGTACCCGGTTGTGGATTTGTACAAGGTTTACCAGGCGGCGCTCGAACAGGGCGCGGGCGTGATATACCTGATAACTTCCGACTGGGGCCTGCCGGGGGAGATAATGAAGCCGCTCTCGGAAAGCGACGAACGGAAAATGATTGAGAATACAAACAGGGCGGTTGAGTCGTTCATAAGGGGCGGGGGCAAGTTGGTATCTTCGGAGGAGTCGGAGAGGGCGCAGTCGGCCGCCACGGAGGAGGGGAGGCTCGCAATTCTAAAGGAAAACGAGGCGCGGGCGGCAAAGGGCCTTCCGCCGATGGTTGCGGACCCCTGGGGGTACGCGATAAAAACCGGCATCGCCGAAAAATACGGATGCTTTAAAAACAAAACCTGGGAGAGCTTCACGCCGAAATTCAAATATAAAAAGTACACCCAGAGCGAACTGGCGGCATTCTACGAGCCGATACTCAAGGAGGTTTACGACAAAAAGGGAGTCAAGCGCCCAATCCTAAACATGATAATAATGCTTCCCAAGGACAATGATATAGCGGCCAAGTGGCGTAAGGAAAAAATGGGCGCCGCCTCATCCTGGGCTGCCGCAAACCAGAAGGGGCGCGTGCGCGTAATACGGGGCGGAAAGCCCGTTGCCGAGTACGACCCGAAATGACAAACCGATGCGGCTTTGCGCGCGCAAGAAACGCTCCAGTTAATCCAAACGCCCAATGAATAGCCCCTCCCGGAGAGATGCGCCTTGCTTCCATTGGAACGTGCGCTTTCTGCCAATTTATGCTCCGAGGGAAACTCCGCGTTAATTCCGCGCCCGAACATCCGTTCCGCCCCGGTTTTGCATGGCGGATAATTTCGGGACCCAATAGAATATGGGGGAAGAAGTTCGGGAACCTCCGCAGGGGATGGCGGCAGATTCCTGCGGTGCGCTTAGGAGCCTGAAGTTAGCGGAATTTTACGCAATTGCCTATACCCGCAGCCAAGGGCAAAATAAAACCCGCAGAAACATCAACTTCATGCGGGTTTTGTTTTGCTTTTTTTAAATACCTGGCCGGGGACTCGAACCCCGAACCAATTGATTAAGAGTCAACTGCTCTACCGATTGAGCTAGCCAGGCTTAACAAAAAATATGAGAACATATAGTACCTTTTGCGCATTGTTATGCAAGCTTTTTTTTAAGAATTTAAAAAGATTTTTACAGGCGCTGTTTAGTGGCTAGATAGCAGCAAGTTTTGCCCGGAGATTTCCCTCAAATTTCGGCTGCGCAAGAAGGCGTACAAGCTTTTTATAGCTTTTGTTTCGCTTCCTCCGGCATCTGGCCGGGGATTCTCCGCTCAATTCTGGCGGAGGTTAATCTCAGTTTCTTCCCGGCTTTGCACAAGTTATATTGTTAAAAGAAAACTGGCAGGCAGGGCAGAGTTATTTAGCTTTGTTTGGTTTTGGATTTTCTTTAAAAGGCATCGTCAAATGCTGCAACAGCTTGCCTCGGCGAAATTCATATAATGATGTGTGGCTTAAAAAATGCCATTTCAAATGCGGGCGATATTCTTGCGGGTTCAAGTTGGATAAGCGCACGCTGCGGCGTGCCTTCATGCGGCGGAGCCGAGCCTCACTCTGCGCATTGAGTGGGGGAGGGATGGTTTTGCCGCGGCCTTATTTTTTTGCATGGCATAGGCAAGGGAGCGGAAAGCGGGTTGGGGGGATGAAATCTTGCGCGGAGGGGGAGGGCCCGCTTAAGCTGCCGCGAAACGCCGCCTAATTTTCTCGTTTCTTTCGGGGCATTTCAATCTGTGTCAGTCCTGTTTTTTTGCGGCGGCCTTTCCTGCGCATCGGAAAATTTTCCGGCCCTGACCTTCAAATCCGGAAATGCGTTTAAAATGCGCCTGTCGGCATCCCGCAGTTTTTCGGAAATCTCTGCGGCCGCCTTCCATGCGTGTACCTCCGCTTTGCAGGCTCTTCCGCGCAGTTCTGCGGCCAGGCGTCCGGCCCGCCTTCCGAAGGCCGTCATCGCGGCGGCCGAATATGCGGCGTCCGCCGCCATAGCTGCGGCGATAAGGGCCGCAGGCCAGATTCCGAAGCGTCCGTAAATCCATCCGGACAGCATGGCCGCTTCCGGCTGGATGTAATTTACAACCATCACGCAGCAGAATCCCCAAAATATTGAAACGGGAACGGCCACTCTCCCCTGGATATTCAGGGGCATGTTGTCGTAATTCCATAGCGACACCCCGAACGCGCGCTCCAGCAGGAGGGCCGTAAAGTATTCCAGCGCAGTGACGGCTATGGCGGAAAATACGAAAAGGTCTAGGGGCGTTTCGTGCAACGGCTTTACGATATAAAGCACAATGAGAACGCCGAATCCGTAAACGGGGCAGTATGGCCCCATTAAAAACCCCCTGTATATGAAGCGTCCCGCCTTTATTGAGCAATATATGCTCTCCCACACCCATCCGAGCACGGAATATATGAAAAAGAGAATGACGATTTCGGACGCTTCGCGCATGATTGGATGCATTGCATAATTAGACAGCGACTGGGGGCGAAAGTCCGGTTTTTTCTGCTTTTTATAAGAGGCGCTTTGGGATTTGCCCGCAGCTCGACTTTCTCCGGCGGGCAATTCCGCCGGGTGCCTTGCGGCAAGGGGGGAGGCATTGAGGTGCGTATAATTCAACATGCCCGAAGCTGTCCGCATATGGAAGGGGCGGGGTGTTGCGCCGAGTCCTGGCAGGAGTATGCCGCCCTTATGCCATGCCGCCTTCCGAAGGGCTTTGCCCTTGACTCGGAGCGCGGGCCGCATATGTTTTTCCCTTTAAATCTGGCGGTTTTGAACCGCCCAAAACGTTTTTTGACGGCGTATGAAATATTTTGGAACTGACGGCATAAGGGGTGCGTTTGGCGGGGAGTGCGTAAACGCGGAGTTTTTTAAAAGGATAGGCGCGGCCGTATCCCGGCTGCTGCTTGAATCGGTTTCAGGCAGAAAGCCCAGGATAGCGGTCGCGGGGGACACGCGGTTTTCATCCGAAGAGCTCAAGGCGGCGTTCGTCTCAGGGATGCGCGGCGTGGAGGTTCTTGATTTCGGGTGCGTGCCTACCCCCGCGCTCGCATTCGGCGTCCTAAAGGCGGGGGCGGATTTCGGGGCCATGGTGACCGCATCCCACAACCCCTCCTCCGATAACGGCATAAAATTTTTCGACTCCCTCGCCCGCAAAGCCTCCGACGAGGCGCAGGGGGAAATCGAGCGGCTCGTCGATTCGGGGGCGTCTCCCGAGGGGGAACCGGCCGTCTGCGAGAGGGTCGATATGCGCTCCCCGTACATGGAAAAGATGGCCTCCATCCTGCCTGCGGGCTGCCTCTCGGGCATGAAAATCGTGCTGGACTGCGCAAACGGCGCAACTGCGGGAATCTCCGGGCCCGTCCTGCGCTCCTACGGCGCGGAAGTCTTTGAAATCGGCGTGAATCCCGACGGCAGGAACATAAACGACGGCGTCGGCAGCGAGCATCCGGAAAGGCTTTCGCTCATGGTGCGCGAAAAGGGGGCCGACATCGGCCTGGCGCACGACGGCGACGGAGACAGGCTCGTGGTGTGCGACGAAAGCGGAAATCCCATTCCGGGCGAATGCGTGATGGGCCTCATCGCCATTGAGGCTGCGCGCATGGGCGCCCTCAAGGGCGGAGCTTTGGTTACGACCGTCCAGAGCAACATGGGCATGGACGAATCGCTGAAAAAGCGCGGAATCGGGGTCCTGAGAAGCGGGGTGGGCGACAGGCTCGTGATGCGCATGATGCTGGAATCGGGATGCGAAATCGGCGGCGAAAATTCCGGCCACTACATTTTTATGGACGTCTCCCCGTGCGGGGACGGGCTGGCGGCCGCCGCGAAGCTGCTTGCAACGCTCAGGGAGCTGAGGATGAAGGTCTCGGAAATGGGCGGGGCCGTTTCGCTTTACCCGAGCATACAGAAGGCGGTGAAGGTCGCGCGCAAGATACCCGTGGAGCTCGCCCCGTCGCTGTCGAAGGCCGTTTCGGAGTGCGCCGCCATGCTCGGCGCCAGGGGGCGGCTGCTTGTGAGGTATTCCGGAACCGAGAACAAAATCCGCCTTCTTGTGGAGGGGGCGGACGCAGCCCTGAACGAAAAGTGCATGGACGAATTGTTGAAAAGTGTAGGAAATGACTTGCAGTAGCATTCAAAATGCCTTATTTTTCATTTTCATCTTTTCAATATAATCTTATTTACTCTCATTTATGGCAGAAGAAAATCAGGTAGAAAACAGCGGAGGAATTGACGTTTCGTTGTCCGAGCTCGACCCCCGTTTTGTAAAACAGTTGGGTGCGGCCCAGTCGTCCATCGAAAAAGGCAGCCCGGACTACGCCATAGGCGTTTGCCAGAGCATATTGAGCAAGTATCCGGCCTGCTCCGAAGTCCGCAAGATTCTGCACATAGCCCAGCGCAAGCTCGCCGGGAGGCCCAACCTCCTTTCCAACATATCCGGAAAGCTCACGGGCGCCGTCTTTGCGGGCAAGGCTGCCGGGATGGCCAAGAAGGGGGAAATCGCAAAGCTTTTGGAAGAGGGGGAAAAGCTCCTGAAGGACAACCCCTATAACACCTCCGTGCTCGCCGCTATGGCCAAGGCATGCGAAGGGGCGGACTACTGGTCCACTGCGGCCCTCTGCTACCAGGGCATCGCCGAGGTAAACCCCAAGGACGCGAAGAACCTCATGGCCTACGGCAACGCTCTCGTAAAGAGCCTCCAGCCCGACGAAGCCATGCGCGTCGGCGAGGCAATCCTCCGCACAGACCCCTCCAACGGGGACGCCCAGAACCTCATGCGCGTCGCTTCCGTCGTAAAGACCATGCAGAAGGACAAGTGGGAGAAGGAGGGCGACTTCAAGGAAAAGATAAAGTCCAGCGAAGAGACCCAGCAGCGCGAGGCGGAAAACAGGCTCGCCAACGACGAGGACACCCTCACCCACATGGTCGAGCGCGAAAAGCTCCAGATAGAGGCGGATCCCGAAAACGTCAACCTCTACCGCGAAATCGCCCAGCATCTGAGGGCCCTCAAGCGTTTTGCCGAAGCCTTGGAATATATCCGCAGGGCGCGCCAGCAGCCGCTCGGCAAGGCCGACACCACCCTCGAAAAGCTCGAGCAGGATTTGGTCCTTGCCGATATGGACCTCCGCTTAAACCAGATAAAGCAGAAGCTCGATTCCAACCCCGACGACGCCGCGCTCCGCAAAGAGTACGACGACCTCAAGGCGGAGGAGCACACCTTCAGGCTTGAAAACGCAAGGCGCATGGTCGAACGCTACCCCAACGACTTCAATTTCCGCTTCATTCTGGGCCAGCTTCTGTTTGACGACGGCGCCATAGACGAGGCCATCGGCCAGTTCCAGCTTTCCCAGAGAAACCCGAAGGTGCGCCTCCAGTCCCTTCTGGGTCTCGGCAGGGCGTTTCTGGCGGGCAAGAAGTACGACTTGGCCGTGGACCAGCTTGAAACTGCGAAGCGCGAAAGCCTGATCATGAACGAGGCGAAGAAGGAAATCATATACGAGCTCGCGCGCGCCTACGAACTCATGGGAAGCCCGGAAAAGGCTTTCATCGAGTACAAGGAAATATATTCGAGCGACATCGGCTACCGCGATGTGGCTGCAAAGATAAACGCCTACTACGAAAACAAGAACAAGTAGGGGCGCGCATTCCTGACACAATGCCGATTTTCCGCCGCCCGGGTTTTCCGGGCGGTTTTTTTGCGCCGTGATGCGGCAGGTTTGCGACGCGTGCGGGGATGATTTTGAAGGCCCGTCATGGCGTTTTTTGCTTTGGCAAACGGAGCCTCATTGTGAAAATGTTTCGCCGTTTTTCTATGGAATTAGCGAATGTAAATATATCGAATTTTAAGTATAACGCAGCAAGGCTTGGAAAAACGGACACTCGGAGGAAATGCCCGATATTGAGGCATTCGTGGGAAGCGCATTCTGTCTGCTTCCTGGCGGTCTCGGACGCTGTAAATATTTACCCCTTCGAGGCGGGGGCAGCCAGGCTGTTTTGGAGTGTCTTGCGGGAGAGGCGGCCGTTGAAGGGAACTTGTTTGCTATATCCCCGAAGGTCCTTTTTTATTTGCTCGGATTTCCCGCGCACGCTCGGCAATTTACCTTTCTTGAGGCTCTAAGAGTTCCTGCAATGCGCTTGCAAAAGCTTTGCTTTTTTTGCGGAACTTCTCCCGCCGCCGGGGCTGTCATTTGCATAGGGCGCCCCAGGGGGCATTTTATAAACCCAATCCGTTTGCCGCGTGCGCCCTCAGGGGGGCTTGTGGAATCTCCGCTATCTGGCGGAATCAGCCCCGGATTTTATGGGGGTATTTGAAAGATTTAAAGGGCGGCTTAATTTTGTCGCCTTTCCGCCCGCTCGCAATCGCGCGGCGCCGCAGGAGTCCCGTCGCCTTCACGCGTCAGGGGGGGCTTTATGGTTTTACGCAGGCGGTTTTGGTTTCACAAAACAAATGGCCGCGCATCGGGCTCTGTCTCTTATACACATCTGACGCTGCCGACGACTAGTCG
>ERZ1026946.24-NODE-24-length-104284-cov-39.575128_pt1 | contig 104284 bp, 72 predicted proteins | sample MGYA00519460_ERZ1026946 | MGnify/ENA primary metagenome ERZ1026946 (study PRJEB26926, sample SAMN06164620) | human gut metagenome | biome: ENVO:00009003; feature: ENVO:2100002; material: ENVO:00002003 | host: Homo sapiens | place: USA | collected 2012 ...
TATTTGATAGTCTTTTTTAATACGTAAAAGAGCGTTCCGTTGGATCTAAGATGCTAACGCATCTTGGTACGATGTGCGCCGCCCGGGTCCGGGCGGCTATGGGGTTATCTCGTCGCATTGCCTGGCGGCAATAGCTTGGCGGAGGCAATCAAGAGCGTATTTGATAGTCTTTTTTAATACGTAAAAGAGCGTTCCGTTGGATCTAAGATGCTCGCGCATCTTGGTACGATGTGCGCCGCCCGGGCGCGGGCGGCTATGGGTTTATCTCGTCGCATTGCCTGGCGGCAATAGCTTGGTAGGGGCAATCAAAAGTAGATTTAAAAGTCGCTTTTTTATAAGAAAACATATCGTTTAATCTAAAATGCTCGAACACCAACGTAACGCTTAATTTAAGATGCTTGCGCATTTTGCGGCGAGGATTGCCGCCCGGGCTTGGGCGGCTTTTCAATTTTACGGTCGCATTGCCTGCGGTAGTCGCTGACTATTTAATATCCGATTTTTCAACATGCGCTGCAACGGTGTTAAGAATTTTATGTATCAAAAATTGCAAAAGGGAAAATTCATATCGTTTTCCTTCGTCTAACGCTTCAACTTGTGCTCGCGATTCTATCATCTAAATGCGCGCATGTGAATACACACAAGTACCTAAAATCTGCCCAATCCTGCCAAGCTTGAACTTGACTGGAATTGTTTTGTCGATACACTGCGCATACAAAAGTTTTTAGTTTGGTTTTGCAGGCGAAAGGAATGCATTTATGGGTACGGCAAAGATAGGCGCGCAGTTGAAAAAGGCGGCATTGAAACGCCTCGCGGCTCCGGGCTATTACACCACGGACATCCCCGGCTTTTATATGAACCGTGTGGACGACGCAACGCGTTCCGAAAAATGTTTTTACAAACCCAAAGTCATTCTCATGGTTCAGGGCGGCAAGAGGGCGGTAGTCGGCTCCGAGGAAATGGTTTACCGCGAAAACCAATGCCTCGTCCCGGGGATAGAAGTTCCGGGGACGAGCTATGTCATGGAGGCAAGCCCGCAAAAGCCGCTTATAACCATATCAGTCGATTTGAATATAGGTGTCATTTCCCAAATGCTTTCCGAAATGCCCCTTGAAAAAGTAAGCGGCGGCGGGCTATGCAAGGGGCTTGCGGTTGCAGACGCCGACGAGGGGATGATGGGCGCATTTCTAAGGCTTCTGGAGCTTTTGGACAAAAAGGACGAAATCCCGATACTCGCCCCGATAACGATACGCGAAATTTATTCCCGCCTGCTGATAAGCCCCATGGGGCGGCATGTGCGCGAGTTTTGCACGCTCGGCACGCAGAGCAACCAAATCACGCGCGCGGTAAAATGGCTTAGGGAAAACTTTTCAAAATCATTCCAGATTGAAGAGCTGGCAAAATACGTGAATATGGCGCCGACAACCTTCCACAGGCATTTCAGGAAGGTTACATCCGTAAGCCCTATACAATACCAGAAAAACCTGCGCCTGCATGAGGCTAAAAGGCTAATGATTGCAGAAAACGAAACCGTCGCGGGCGCGGCCTATGCGGTGGGGTACGAAAGCCCGACGCAGTTCAGCAGGGAATACAAGCGGCTGTTCGGAATCTCCCCAAAACAGGACGTGTCAGCCTAACATCCGCCACGCATTGAAAAGGGGCAGTCCGAGGCGGTCCCATCCCCGCGCGCGCAAAATATTTCGACCGTTGCGCCGGGACAAAGGGCGCACGCGGAAGCCGCAAATTCATCCGGATGCTCCGGCGGGCACAGACAAAACATGCGGAGGGTTTTTCCAGAAAAATCGCACATGCATAAAAAGGACCTCAGCGGAGGCGGGGTGAAGCCAAGGCATGCCGGGCAAAGAAGATATATTTCTTCGTATAGCCCGATTCCTTCCGGAGGGTTGCATATTTTTGTGAGCAAGCCCGTTTTGATTTCATGCAGATAGCGCCTCATGCGCTCTCCGTATTCGTCCGGATAGGCATGCTTGGGCATAACCCTGAAAAAATCCCCATCCGTTTCCGCAAAGATATTGCGCAGGAAACGCAGCGGTTCACCGCTTGAGCAATAATATGCGACCAGAATTTTTTTTGCAGGCGAAATTGTGCTTTGAAAACCGCAGGCCATCCCGCACGGGATTCCGCCTGAGCTTAAATTCCCGCCTTTCGGGATATTTTCAAAACTCCGCATCTCTTCCGCATTTGATATATTTCAGGAATCTCCCAGCCATGCGTTTACATCCTCGCGTATGGATTTTTCGCTTATACCCTTTACAGCAAGACCGTCGGCAATCTTTGATTTAGGGCACAATCTTTCGAGTGTGTTCATGCTCTTTCCCCATTTTGTCGAGTAGTATGAGCAAAAGGGGAATACTGCTTTTCCCGAAAGATTGCACTTTTTCAAAAACGACTGAACGGCTGGGGGGATGTCCGTGCACCAGACGGGGTATCCGATGTACACGGCGCCATATTGTGACAAGTCAGGAATCTCCGAGGCAAGCTCTGGAAAAAATCCATCTTCCAATTCCCTGTATGTCTGCTTTACAAGTTTGTCGTAATCGTCAGTGTACGGTATGCGCGTTTTGATTTCAAAAATATCCGCCCCGTTTTTCATGGCTATCTGCCGGGCGGTTGCGCGCGTGCTTCCGAGCCGCGAAAAATATGCAACCAGATTTTTGGAGGCTGCTTCATTTCCCGGTGCGCACTTGCCGGACTTGCCCGCAAGCGCGTCAAGGGGAGCCGATAATATGGCAGCCGAAATTGATATTATAAACGACTTTCTGTCCATTGTTCGCCTTTTAAACTACTTGCCAATCCTTGCTGCTAGCTCCGGCGGATAGCGGTCGCCGCTTATTTTTATTTTCGAGAGTTCCGAATTGAACTGCGCCAATTCCTCCGTGGAGAATTCTATTTCCGCAGCCGCGATGTTTTCTTCGAGGTGCGCCGGATTTGTCGTGCCGGGAATTGGGACAATATAGGGCCTTTGCGCCATCATCCACGCCAGGGCAATTTGAGCGGCGGACGCATTCTTCGCTTCTCCCCATTTTTTAAGAAAGTCCACCACAGGCATATTCGCCTTGAGGTTTTCAGGCTGGAACCACGGGAACGACGGCCGCAAATCTTTGGGGCAGAAAACCGTGTTTTCGTCGAATATCCCGGCCAGGTAGCCCTTGTTCAATGGGCTGAATGGAACCAGACCTATATTCAGCTTTTCAAGAAGCGGAAAAAGCTCCGATTCAGGGTTTCGCCACATCGCGTGGTACTGGTTTTCCAATGCCGCAAGCGGAAGAACTGCATGGGCTTTCCTGACAGTCTCCAAACCCGGCTCCGAAAGCCCCCATTCGCGCACCTTGCCTTCCTTCACAAATTCTGATACGAGGCCCGCCACATCTTCTATCGGAACTTTGGGGTCGACCCGGTGCAGGTAGTAAAGGTCTATGCGGTCTGTTTTCAATCTCTTGAGCGAACCTTCAAGGGAGGCTCTCATCCCCTTCAAGCTGGAGTCTACAACCTGTTTGCCGCCTTCATATCTTATGCCGAACTTTGTCGCGATTATAACCCTATTCCTGCGCCCTTGAAAGGCCTCGCCCACAAGCTCTTCGTTAATAAACGGCCCGTACGCCTCGGCGGTGTCGAAGAAATTCACACCCATATCCAGGGCCTTGTGTATGACTTTGACCATCTCCTTTTTATCCTTGGGCATGCCAAATCCGTAGCTCATGCCCATGCATCCAAGACCTATGGCAGACACCCTTAGATTTTTCCCTAACATGCGCTGCCTCATTCCCGTTTTTGGCTTTCGGGCGCCAAGGGCCAAACTGCCGGGCAATGCCGCAAGTGCTGCCACCATCGCGCTTCCTTTTATAAAACTGCGTCTATCCATATATTTTCCTTTCAACTGATTTGTCTGTTTTATGCATGGATTCTATACGAAAAGCGCGCCGGAGTAAATATACAGAACAATCTAAAATCTGCCCGATTCGACCTTATGAAAAAAACAGGCGGAGGCGGTATTGGGCATATTTTAGGCAGCATCGTTTATTTACAAAAGGCAGATTTAAAATATAATGGAGGGCCTGAAACCCACCAATGGAAAGGAAATTTTTATGAAAAATACGATTCGCTTTTCGGCGCTCATTGTCGCCTTGTCGGTTTCAACTGCGGCGGGGGCGAGCGACAATATGAATGCCCTTTCGGACGGTCGGGCGAAGGAAACGCTTGCAGCTATTGATAGCGGCGCCGGGGGCATGGCAGAGACAAGCCCGTTTCCTCTCGGCTATGAAAATACGGCCAATGCCCGGTACTTCAGCGGCAAGTCCTGGCTTGCGCCTTTGACGCAGAAGAAGGAATTGGGCGTGCCGATTGCAAACGTCACATTTGAACCGGGCTGCCGCAACAACTGGCACAGCCATAGCGGCGGCCAAATCCTGATAGCAGTCGGCGGCAGGGGATATTATCAGGAAAGGGGGAAGCCCGCCCGCCCGCTCAAGCCGGGCGATGTGGTGGAAATATCTCCCGGCGTCGTGCACTGGCACGGGGCCTCGCCCGACAGCCGGTTTGCTCACCTTGCAATTTCATGCAATCCTGAAATCAACAAGGCTACATGGCTTGAAGCGGTCTCCGACGAGGAATACGCCAATGCCGCAGCGGATGGACGGTGGAGTGTCGGGAGGAGTAGCGGGCAACCTCTGCCTAATTTTATAATGCAAAACAAATAGGAAATTGATAGCATTATGAAAATAAAAGCAAAAATCGCGGCACTGCTTGCCTGCGGACTGTTCGGATATGCGGTTGGCGCGCCTGAAATGCCGGAAATGGAACAGGCTTTGGACGCCAAACGCCAATATATCGCCCAGGTTGCGGCCCTCACCGCCAGGGGAGACCTGGACCGCCTCAACACTGCCCTCTCTAAGGCGCTCAACGGAGGAATGACAGTTAACGAACTTAAAGAAGTGATGGTGCACGCATATGCCTATTGCGGATTTCCGCGCGCCCTGAGCGGGCTTCAAACGCTGGCCGGAGTGCTTGATGAAAGAAAGGCGAAAGGCGTAAAGGACGACTGGGGGCGCGAAGCGTCTCCGATATCCGGAAGCAAAAGCAAGTATGAGCGCGGGCGAGATATTCTCGAAAATATTTCGGGGATTCCGTCGGACGCGCCGAAGCCAAAATACGCGGCGCTCTCACCGGAGATAGAAGTCTTTTTGAAAGAGCATCTCTTTGCCGATATTTTCGAGCGCGACGTTCTAAGCTATGCCGAACGCGAAATTGCGACGGTTGCCGTAATCGCCTCGCTTGGCAAAGGCGTGGAGCCTATGCTGAAAGGCCACATGGGCATTGCGCTGAACCTTGGCGTGACTCCTGAAGAGCTGCGCGGCGTGCTTCGGGTCGTCGGGGAATGCGCAGGGTGCAGCGAGGCCGACTCCGGAAAAATGGCATTGAACGAGATTCTGCAAAGCCGGGGATTTTCAGCGGGCTCCGAAGCCGCGGGCGCAGAGCTTGAAAACGGCGTAGAAAAGCGGAAGGTTAGATTCCGCAACCGCTTCCTTATAGATTTGGCGGGAGACCTCTATTTGCCCGCAAACTACGACCCTGCAAAAAAATATGCGGCCATCATCGTTGGGCATCCCTTCGGCGGGGTGAAGGAACAGACTTCCGGGCTTCACGCGCGCCGCATGGCGGAGCTTGGCTATGTGACATTGGCTTTCGACGCCTCTTATTATGGCGAAAGCGGCGGATATCCGCGCCATATGGAATCGCCCGAAGTTCGTGTTGAAGATTTCAGCGCGGCTGTGGATTTTCTCTCAAACCACCCTGCGGTTGATGCGGGCAAAATCGGCGTAATCGGCATTTGCGGCGGGGGCTGCTATTCAGTGAGCGCGGCTCAGATAGACCATCGCATCAGGGCGCTTGCAACCATAAGCATGTACGACATGGGGCGCGCCCGCCGCCAGGGCGTCGGCGACTCTCAAACTTACGAACAGCGCATGGCGGTTCTCGACCAAATAGGCGCGCAGCGCACGGCGGAGTATGGGGGAGCCCCGCGCAAGGATATCCGCGCTCTCCCGGAAAAAATGGATGAGAATACTCCGAAATTTGCCATTGATTTTCTCGATTACTATGACAATCCGGAGCGCGGGCGGCATCCGAACTCTACCGGCTACTACTCTTATACGAGCCTTGCGCCGATGATGAATTTTTTCCCGTTTGCGCAGATAGAGACGATATCGCCGCGCCCGGTGCTCTTCATTGTAGGCGAAAAGGCCGTGTCGGCGTATTTTTCGGAAGACGCTTATGCGAAGGCGGCCGAGCCCAGGGAATTGTTTGTCGTTCCCGGGGCGACGCATGTGGATTTGTACGACCGGCCGGAATACCTGAAAATGACGCTGCCCAAGCTGGACGCTTTCTTCAGGCAATATTTGAAATAGCCATGCAATAGAAAAAAGGCGTATTCCCCATAGGCTTTGGCTTCCCGCCGGCTATTTGCCGCGCCTGCCGCAAATATCGCTTGGCGGGATAAAGCCGTAAACGGATGCAAGAAAAAGCGCAAACGCCGCAAGGAGGAGTATCGCGCTGGGAACGCCCCCGAGTCTGAAAATGTTGCCGAACGCCGCCCATGAAATGCAAAATGCGCCGGACATGAGGGCGATTCTTGCCGCGTAATGCCCGCTTGCGGAGCAGGGCAGTGCGTCACTGCGATTCCTGAAAATGAGGTTGTCCAGCGAAAACCTTCCGCCGCCTGATATTATGAGAAAGGCGTATATCCCGAGAAAGAGCGTCGGCAGGGCTTTGACCGCGCAAAACGGGTCGAAGAAATGGAATTTCACGGCTACTGCCATGTTTGCAAACAGCATCAGCGCCGCGAACCTCGACTGTACCCCCAATACCAGCATTATCGAGCAGAATATCTGCTGGAAGATGCAGACAATCAGGCTCGCCTCGTCGCCTATTCCTATCGGGTCGCCAAAGAAATTTTCTTTAAGCGTTTCGTAGCGCTCAACTTTCCCCCATCCGTAAGGAATCATCATAAGCCCTGAAAATATCCGCAAAAAGGCGATGGCAAAATTCATGCTGTCGCCGTCCGCGGCGGGGTTCTTAAAAAACCAATATGACATCTTTTTCATGCTTGGCAAAGTTTTCATATTTGTACAATATATCAAAGCAATTTAATTGTATTTTATTTTAAAAGATTGTACCAATATAAACAATGTTTAAGGAGAATCTCTACCAGCCCTTTGAAATCCTGCTGCGCGAGCATGACAGGTTTCCCCTGAAAGACCACCAGCATTCTTTTTTCGAGGCCGTGCATATCGCCGCCGGCGAGGGCGTCTTTCAGATATGCCGCCCCATGTCGGATGTCTGCGAATTCAAATATTCGGCGGGCAGCCTTTTTTTGATTCCCCCAAACACGACCCACTGCTTTAGGGTCTCAAAGCGGAGCAAATTTTTGTTTGTGCGCTTTACGGACCGCTACATAGACGAACATCTGGGGGGCGGGGCAAAACACGCCCTCTACCTGTCGTATGCCACGCCCATGATATTGTTGAAGGGCCCGGAGCTGAAAGCTGCGGAGGCTCTTTTTGAGCTGATGGAATCCGAGCTTTCAGGCGGGCGGGACTTCTCGGAAACCATGCTTCAAAACTCGGCGGACATTGCGCTTGCGTCAGTCGCGCGCATTCTGGGGCGCTCTCCGGATGCGCATATCCAGGAGGGGGACGAAACCGCGAGGGAAATGCACATGCTCCAATATATCCAGACTCACATCCATCGGCCCGACAGCCTTAGGGTGGAGGAGCTCGTGAAGCGTTTCGGCCTGTCGAAAAATTATATCGGCCGCTATTTCAAGCGCCGCTTTCAGGAGAGCCTTCGGCAATACATAACCCGGAACCGCATGAAAAGGGTCGAATATCTGGTGGCAAACAGCCTCATGTCCGTCAAGGAAATTGCTTATGATATGGGGTTTGCGGATTCATGCCATCTAGTAAAAAATTTTAAAAAATATAGCGGGATGTCCCCGTTGCAGTATCGCAGCAGGTGCGGCTCGCATAAAAAATAGCGACAATTAGCTTAAATATACAATGCATCGAATAAAAATACAATGATTTTCTATTGATACATTGTATTTATTCTGTTTTCAGGGAATGCATGAAAAATCTTAAAAACATATTTGTGCTTGTTTTTCTGTTCATGTGTTCGCTTTTGCAGGCGCATGCCAATTCAGTGGAAAAGGAATGCAGCATGAGACTGAAAGATAAGGTTGCGCTAGTCACGGGCGCCGCCTCCGGAAACGGAAAGGCTATCGCGAGCCTCTTTGCAAGGGAAGGGGCCAGGGTCGTAATCGCGGACATAAACGCCGAGGGCGCAAACGCTCTTGCAAAAGAGCTCTCCGGGCGCGGGCTTGAAGCCGTCGCGGTGCAGGCGGATGTCACAAAGGAAGGGGATGTGCGAAAGATGCTTGACGCCGCCTTGTCGAAATACGGGCGCCTGGATATTCTTGTCAACAATGCGGGCGTTTTTGACGAGCTGATTCCGGTCGGGAATGTCAGCGACGAATTGTGGGACAAGGTCATTGCGACAAACCTTACGGCCCCTATGCGAGCAATCCGGATGGCCATCCCGATTTTCGACCGCCAGGGCGGCGGCGTCATAGTCAATACCGCCTCCATCGCGGGCTATACCGGCGCGCGCGGCGGCGGCGCGGCCTATGTGGCCTCAAAGCACGGCCTCGTCGGCCTCACAAAGAACGTCGCGTACAATTATAAGGAGAGGAACATACGCTGCAACGCGGTCGCCCCCGGGCGGGTCGAGACGAACCTGAGGGCAAACAGCGAAAAGCTTGTCGGCTCGAAAACGGCCCATGACGCCACCATCGGCGAGTGGAAGGAGATTGAGGATAAAATCATCGCGGGCCACGATACGAATCTGCGCAAATGCGTTCCGGAGGAAATTGCGGCGGCGGTTTTGTTTCTGGCCTCCGACGAGGCTTCCTTTGTAAACGGCTCGATATTCACAGTCGACGGCGCATGGACATGCTACTGATATGAGCTTGCAAAAGCTGGCCGGACACGGGGCCATGTTCGGCGCAAACGCCATGTGGGGGCTGATGTCCCCCGTGGCGAAATTTGCGATGTCGTGCGGGGCGGTCGGGGCGTTTGCGGTGACCGAGCTCAGGATTGTCGGCGCGGCCGCGCTGTTTTGGATTGTCTCGCTTTTCCAAAAGCCGGAGCGCGTGGGCGCTCGGGACATGACGAGGCTGTTTGCGGCTTCAATGCTCGCGATTGTCTTTAACCAGGGGTGCTTTGTCTTTGGGGTGAAGCTTGCTTCGCCCGTGGACGCCTCCATCATAACGACGAGCATGCCGCTCATCGCCCTCGCCCTCTCCGCAGTTTTTCTGAAAGAGGCGGTGAGCGGGAGAAAAGTTATGGGCATTGCCCTCGGGGCCGGCGGGGCCTTGATGCTTGTGGCGGGGGCGTCCGCAGGCCCCGCGGAAAACGGCTCCGGCGCCGGGTGCATTTTGGGCGATTTGCTTGTTTTGTTCGCCCAGTTCAGCTATGCGCTTTACATTGTGATATTCAGAAGCCTGGCGGCCAAATATTCCCCGGCCACCATAATGAAGTGGATGTTTACCTATTCGTTTCTTGCGACGGTCCCGTTTTCCTATGGAGAGATTGCGGCCACTGACTGGAACATGGGCGCTGACGTTTTGGCGGCGCTTGCGTTTGTGGTTATAGGGGGCACTTTCGGCAGCTATATGCTGCTTGCCGTGGGCCAGCGGCGCCTTCGCCCGACGGTAGCTGGAATGTACAATTACATACAGCCGCTCGTCGCAAGCATAGTGGCGATATGCTGGGGCATGGACTCTTTCAGCCTCTCAAAGCTCGCCGCCGCAATGCTGATATTTGGCGGAGTCTATATGGTGACGGCAAATTCTCCTGAAAAATCGCGCCCATAGCGTCGTTTTGGGGCTGGTGTGGAATTGGAACGCCCCGGAAAAAACGGGCGGCCCCGCATCGCATAGATTCGGGATTCTATTTTTACAAATGGATTTTGCCGCATAATTTCCATTCCGTTTCCCAATATCTGGCAGTTAATTTTTTACCGGATGCGGAAGCGGCGCCCGGTTGGCGATTTGCCAAATTGCATGAAAATAAATTCCAATTATTGGCAATTTATTGTGCCGAACCGCGCGGGGGGGGCGGATTTTCACAGGGAGGCTTTGCAGGGTAGCATTATAAGCGCGGGGGAGGCTGCAAAAAGTTGAAACTTTCAAGGCGGGGCCGCGTCTGACGGGGCAGTCGGCATTGCAATGCAGTTTATATAAAAACCAAAACAGAAATTGTCTCTATGAATATCTCTCCCGCAGTTAAAAAATTTCTGCTGGCGTTTGCCATTGCATTCCCGGGCTTTGTTTGCGCATTTCCCGCCGCCAATGAAGAAGCGAAGCTCCACAAATACAGCGCAACTTTGGAAAAGGAGCGCCCCAGGCTCGATGACGAGACAAGGCGGCTCATCGCGGCTTATCGCCGCAACCCGTCCGGGGAGAATTTTGAGGCCCTGAAAAAACAGGTGGAGAAGAATTACGACAAGGTGCTCGGGCGTAAGAAAGCAAAACTTGAAGAGCTTAAAAAAAACGCCAGGCATGCCTCAAAAGTGAAGGAAATGCAGGACATCGTTTGCGAGATGGTTGAAAACCGGGACCTTCGGGTCGGGCAAACGATGAGCCGCTTTACCGATGCCCGCCTGCGCCCCGGGGCGAGGAATGCCAGAGACGAGTATCTCCCGATACTCGGAGCCGCCCGGAACGTGTTTATAGCCTACGTTCCGGTGACGAATTCCGAATACGCCGCCTTCCTCAAGTCAAAGGGAAAGCCGGTTCCGGAATCCATAACAGGGGATGCGGCAAAGGTACCTCTCACAAACGTGTCATACGGGGAGGCGATGGAGTATTGCAAGTGGCTTGAAGAGAGGGACGCAACATGTAAATACCGCCTGCCTTCCGAGGCGGAATGGCAGCTCGCAGCCGGGCATATGCCCAAGGACGCGGACTTCAACTGCGGAATAAAAAACGGCCTCCTTCCCGTAGATGCATATAAAAATACAATATCTGCCTGCGGCGCGATTGACATGTGGGGCAACTGCTGGGAGTGGACTTCCACGAAAGGCGAAGCAAGCCATGGGGAAGCGGTGATTGTGAAGGGTGGGGCCTACAATTCAAAAAGGGCGGAGTGCCGAACGGAGCATATGGCGGAGCTCAGGAGCCCCTCCGGGCGGTACAATGATGTCGGGTTCAGGGTGGTAATGGAAAAATCCGGCGCAACCCTTTCTCCCGGGAATCTTTAAGCGTAAAAAACGGGGCTTCCATGCGGAAAGGCGAGAGTGGTTTTATTGCGACTGCGGGAAGGGTATCTTTCCCTTAGGCTTGTCGCGCATAGGGCGGGGCTTGCGGATTTTGCGTGGAAACCTGCAATTAAAAACGGGCCTTTGAAGGCGGCGGCGTTCGTATGGGCCGGATTGTTTTTTGCATCCGGAATATGTGCGCGCCCCCGATAAAATTTCTTGAAAATCCGGGTGTCTGGCGGCAATTTTTCAAAGTCGGCGCATGCGGCCTGAGTTTGCCGTTTTGCGGGGCGCGCCTCCCGGGAATGGCTCGGGGCGGGCGCGGCGCTTTGCATGCTGCGTATTGATTGCGGGCCGCGTTTTCCTGCGGGGCATGTCCCGCCGAATTCACGGGTATTCTTTGAGGTAGTTATGGGAAAGTCGAAAAAACCTGAAAAAATCATGGTGCGTGGGGCCAGGGTGCACAATTTAAAGGGCATAGACGTAGATGTCCCGCTAAACGGCATCGTCGGGATTTCCGGCGTGTCCGGTTCAGGCAAGTCGTCTCTGGCGCTGGGGGTGCTGTATGCAGAAGGTTCGAGGCGCTACCTTGAATCGCTCTCAACATACACAAGAAGGCGCATGACCCAGAGCGCGCGCGCCGATGTGGACGAAGTCCTGTACGTCCCCGCCGCATTGGCGATGCACCAGAGGCCGGGGATACCCGGCATCCGCAGCACCTTCGGCACGGGCACGGAATTGCTCAACTGCCTCAGGCTCATTTATTCCAGGCTCGCATGCCACAGGTGCCCGAACGGGCATTATCTGGAGCCGTCCCTGCTTGTCGCAGCGGGGCGCGAGCTGGTGTGCCCCGAATGCGGGGCGCGGTTTTACGCACCCTCGGCCGAGGATTTGTCTTTCAACGGCCGCGGAGCGTGCCGGGCTTGCGACGGCACTGGCACGGTGCGCACAGTGGACGAATCGACCCTCGTCCCGGACGAGTCGCTGACGATAGAGGAGGGCGCCGTGGCGCCGTGGAACACCCTGATGTGGTCGCTCATGGTCGATGTTTGCAGGGCGATGGGCGTCAGGACGAACGTGCCCTTCAGCCGCCTCTCCCCGGAGGAGCGCGACATAGTGTTTCACGGGCCGGCCGAGAAGAAGCACATATTCTACAAGGCCAAAAATTCAAACCAGGCCGGAGAGCTCGACTTCACGTATTACAACGCCGTCTACACCGTTGAAAACGCCCTTTCAAAAGTCAAGGACGAGAAGGGCATGGCGCGCGTCGAAAAATTTTTGAAGACCGGGGTTTGCGGCGAATGCGGGGGCAGCAGGCTTTCTGAAGCCGCAAGGGCCCCGCTGGTCGGGGGAACCCCGCTTTCTGAAGCCTGCAAAATGACGCTGGGCGAGCTGGTCGGCTGGGTGGGGGGCCTGCCGCAAACTTTCCCCGGGGAGATGCGGCCAATGGCGGAGAGCCTGTGCGAATCCTTTCTGGGAGCCTCAAAGCGCCTGATGGACCTTGGAATCGGGTATCTTAGCCTCGACCGCGCAAGCTCGACCCTGTCCACCGGGGAGCGCCAGCGCATGCAGCTCGCCCGCGCCGTGCGAAACCGAACGACGGGGGTGCTTTACGTCCTCGACGAGCCTTCAATCGGCCTGCATCCGTCAAATATCGCGGGGCTTGCGGGAGTCATGAGAGACTTGGTGGACGACGGAAATTCGGTCGTTCTCGTCGATCACGACGCGCAGATACTCGCCGAATCGGACTGGCTGATAGAGATGGGGCCGGGGGCCGGAGCCTCCGGAGGGCGCGTTATAGCGGAGGGGACTGTCGGGCAGATTTGCAGCAGCGCAGATTCCATAATCGGGCCATTCCTCTCCGGGCGCGCCGATGCGCGGGTGCGCGGCAGGGCGGAGCCTGGCGATGTCTTCTCAAGGGGGCGCATCCGCATTTCAACCGGCGCAATCCACACCGTAAAGCCGCTGGAAGCGGACTTCCCAAAGGGGCGCCTGACCGTCGTCTCCGGAGTTTCCGGCTCCGGAAAGACCACGCTGGTATTGGAAAGCCTCATCCCCGCATTGCAGGCCGCCATTTCCGGGGAAAAAATGCCGGAGCATGTCAATTTTGTGCAGGCGGACGGAATACGCCAGGTGAGGCTGATTGACGCCTCCCCGATAGGGATAAACGTCCGCTCCACCGTGGCAACCTATGCCGACGTTCACGACGAATTGCGGAAGGCCTACGCCAAGACTGCGGACGCCAGGGAGCGCGGCCTGCGGGCCGGGGATTTTTCGTACAATACTGGCAGCCTGCGCTGTCCCGTATGCGACGGCACAGGCCAAATAAGCCTTGACGTCCAATTCCTTCCCGACGTGAACATCCCGTGCCCGGAGTGCCGGGGCTCCAGGTATTCAAAGACGGCCGGCATGATAAGGCGCGCGAACCGTTCCGGCGTTTCCCACTCCCTCCCTGAAATCATGGATATGGACGTGCGGGAGGCCCTCGCGGCTTGCGGCGATTTGGACAAGGTAGGGCGGCGCCTGCGGGTGCTCGACGAGCTCGGCCTTGGCTATCTTACCCTCGGAGAGGAGACGCCGGGGCTTTCGGGCGGCGAGGCGCAGCGCCTGAAGCTCGCAGGCGAGATGGACAGGGGGCAGGAGGGCTCGGTGTTTGTCTTTGACGAGCCCACAATCGGCCTGCACCCAGCGGATGTCCGGACGCTCATATCGGTGTTTCAGAGGCTAATCGACAATTCCGCGACCGTCATTGTAATCGAGCATGATTTGGACGTTATAAGAAACGCAGACTATGTGATTGACATGGGGCCCGGCGGCGGTGATGAGGGCGGGCGCATTGTCGCGGCCGGAACTCCGGAAGAGATTCGCGGCAGCCCCGGGAGCGCGACGGGAAGATTCATATGACGCTCCCCCGAAAGGCGCGTCCGGAGCCGTGGGGCCTTTGGCGGAAAACGCTTCTATGGCGTATTTTCTTGTCTTATGCGCGGCTTTCCGCAATCCTTGGCAGCGTATGGCAAAATCTGGAAAAGTTTATTCCGCAGACCAGGAACGCCTCGCAAAAATGGCCAAAGCCTTGGGGCATCCGGCCAGGGTTGCCATAATGGACTACTTGTCTTCGCTCGATTCGTGCTTTTTCGGCGATATTCACAGCGTCCTTCCCATATCGAAGGCGACGGTGTCGCAGCACCTCAAGGAGCTTAAGGCGGCGGGGCTAATCCAGGGCGAGATAGAGGCCCCCAAGGTTCGCTATTGCATAAACCGGAAAAACTGGGAGCTTGCCGGAAAACTCTTCTCCGATTTTCTCTGCGGGAAAAGCGGGGGCGGATGCTGCAAATAGGCGGCCCCTTGCGCGGGCGTATTTCGCGCGGGCGTTTGGAGGCGGAAAAGGGCCGAAGGGCGGGGTGTATTTGGGAATTGACGCGTGCGATTTTTTTGGTGGGCGGGCTGTAAGATTCGCCGTCAGATTGCCTGCAAATTTTTGATTTCTTTTTTAGTCTGGCATAGACAAGGGAGCGGAAAGCGGATTGGGAAATGGATGAAATTTTGCGCGGAGAGGAAAAAGCCAGCTTAAATTGCCGCGAAACGCCGCCTGATTTCTCGTTTCTTTCGGGGCATTCCAGTCTATGCCAGTCCCTTCTTTTTTGTGGGGGGAGATTTCAATCCGTTCAAACTTCAAAACATTTTTTTCTCGACATTGTTTGTAGTTTTACGAATAACGAACATTAAGGGAAAAACATTAAGGGAAAAACATTATGGGAAAAGAGAATGCAAAAGACGCCTGCTCTTGCAAATCAGGCGACGAAATAAGGGAGGCCGTGCGCAGCGGCTATGCGCAGATAGCGGCGGGCAAAACTCCCTGCCGGTGCTCTGAAAGACGCAGCGGCCACGCCGACCCAGCCAGGCTCGCGGAGTCGGTGGGCTACGACGCCGAAAGCCTCGCTGCCCTGCCGGAGGGCGCCAACATGGGGCTTTCGTGCGGAAATCCGCTGGCCCTCGCCGGTCTTTCAGAGGGGCAGATTGTCCTGGACCTCGGCTGCGGCGGGGGCTTTGACGTCTTTCAGGCAGGCCGCAAGGTCGGGGCGTCTGGGCGCGCCATCGGGGTGGACATGACGCCTGAAATGGTTTCCAGGGCTCGCAAAAACATCGCGCAGTACCGCAGCCTTTCAGGGCTTGACAATGTGGAGTTCCGCCTGGGGGAAATCGAGCATCTCCCGGTTGCCGATGCGTGCGTGGATGCGGTCATATCCAACTGCGTCATAAACCTGTCGCCGGACAAGCCGCAGGTCTGGCGTGAAATTTACAGGGTTCTACGGCCCGGAGGCAGGGTGTGCGTTTCGGATTTGGCCCTACTGAAGCCGCTTCCGGACGGCGTCCGTGAAATGGCTGCGGCCCTTGTAGGGTGCGTTGCCGGGGCCGCGCTCGCCTCGGAGACCGAAGCCATGCTGCGCGAAAGCGGATTTTCATCGGCCGTTCTCACGCCCAAGCCCGGCTATGTGCGAAATATGCAAAACTGGAACGACCCGCTTTACAGGCAGATTTCCGAGCGTCTCCCTGCGGGGGCCGACATTGCAGACTATGTGGTAAGCCTTGCAATAGTTGCCGTAAAACATTAGCGGGGCCGCGCGGCCTTTTTGGCATTCCGCGTTTGCAATGTTCCGGAATGCGTCTGCGGCATGGATGCGTCAATTGCCCGGCGCAGTTTTTTCGGGGTGGCGTGTCCTGTCATGCGGGCGGAGTGCGCTTTGCTGAAGTTTCCGAATCGCCCGCATGAGCCGAGATATGTTTCATATTGACTTGCGCCCGTATTGTGCGGAAAATATTTCGCGGATTTCGGACTGGAAAATTTGGGAAAGGCTATGTCATGAAGGCGGGAGTTTTTGTTTTGGCGGCGTTAGTTTGCGCGTTTTCTGCGGGCGGGGCTCCTGGCGGCTCCGGGGCGGGGATTGAGGCCCATGCGAGGGCCTGCAACGAATTCGGCTTCAGGGTTGCGAGAACCGCGTTTCCAGGCGCGGGCAATTTTGCATTCTCTCCGTATTCGGCCTTCAGGATTCTTTCCGCGCTGGGCTCCGGGGCCCGGGGGGAGGCGTCCGCGCAGATTTCGTCCGTCCTGGGCGCCCCCGACGCTCCGGGCGAATTCTTTTCGGCCGTGGACGGCGCGGCAGCCGGTTTCGCGGATTCCGGGGGAGCCGCCGCATTTCATGGGGCCGTTTGGACTCCCCGATTCGCGCCCGTCCGCGCGGAGTTTCTCAAATCGTGCGCTAAAGTTTTCAATATCTTGCCCAATACCTACAACCCGCAGCTTCCAGAAGTTTCGGCCTCCCGCATAAACAGTTGGGTGGAATGGGCCACAAAAGGGGCCGTGAAGGAGGCTGTTTTGCCGTCCGAACTGTCCGCCCCCGCGATAGTGGTGACGGGCGCTTCCTGTTTCGAGGGCAGGTGGAATCGCATATTCAACCCGGCCGATACCCGAAAAGGAAGGTTCTTGATGTCCAGGGAAAAGTTTTTGGAGGTTCCGATGATGGTTTCGGAAAGTGTCGGGGCCATGGCGGAATTTGAGCATTTCGACGCGGCCATGCTGCCGTATTCTGGGGGCGGTTTTTCGATGGTCGTGCTGCTTCCAAAGGATATTGAGTCCGGCGCGAAGGGTGCGCTCGGGCATCTTACGGGGGAGTCTTTTTCAAATATGTTCGGGGTGTTGAGGAGCATGGGCGCGGAAAAGGCCCCGACCGTATTTTACATGCCACGCTTCCGGGTGTCGGAGGGGAAGGTTTCGCTCAAGGAGGTGCTTTCAAAGATGGGGATGCCCGCAGTATTTTCGGAGTCGGCCGATTTCGGAGGTGTGGCGGAGGTGAAGCCTGGCCTGTATGTGTCGGATTTCTCGCAGTCCGCAGCCGTTAGCGTTGACGAGAGCGGGACAACGGCTGCGGCCGTGGACCTTTTGAACATGCCTTTCGGGTCCGTCAAAAAGTTTTCGGCAAACCGGCCATTCCTGTTTTGCATTGTGGAAAACGGCACGGGCGCCGTGGTCTTTCTGGGGTGGGTTGAAAATCCGTCCGGAGGCGGGCCGGGCGGTTCCTGTGAGGCCGGAAACCCGGAACCCGCTCCGGCTTTGGAATGATTTTTCCGGCCGCCCGCTCTGCGCCGGGCTAGGCGCGCATGGCCGACGTTATTTCGGCGACGTACATCTTGTGGAAGTCGGCCTGCGGATACCACCGCCCGATTTGCTCCCTGTCGAGAAAGCATTCCGGCTTAATCATGTCCGCATACATTTTGCGGCACTCCAGCACAAGCGACGCCTCCGCAAAATACGGCGCGCCGGATGCGGTGAATTCGGGGGTGAGGTTTGCGAGTTTTGGCTTGTCGCAGTCCCGCCCGCTGCGCGTGCCGAAAATTTTGAGGGCGGGGCGGTATTTCTCTTCAAAAAAAGACAGCGTAAAAATGCCGCTTTTTTCCACGAATCCGAAGGTGTGGCGCTGCGGCCTTATGAATATGAAAGCCGCAGGCTTCCCCCAAATCTCGCCGAGACCGCCCCAACTGGCGGTCATTGAGTTGAAATTTCCGCGGACGCCGGCGGATATGAGCGTCCATTTGTCGCCTATAAGGCGGATTGCGTTTTCTGAAACGTCCCTCGGGTCTATATTTTTCATGGATTTTATTTTCGCACGATTTTGCAGCCGGACAATTACTTTTTTTTTGAAGGGCCGTTTTGCGCCGCAGCCGGGGCGCCAAGTTTGGGCAAAAAATGAAGCCGGGTTTGAAAATAGCAGGCAGTCTGGGAGGCGTTTTTTATTGTCCGATTCCGGGATTTGGATGCTTGAAATTCGGAAAGCCCGCTTCGGGAAACTGGCGCAGACGGGAGTTCTTGGGGCCACAGGGTGGGGGAGGATTCCGCAGGGGTGATAAAATGTTCGCCCCTTTCGCATTCCGGAGAGGTTTAGCTAAACGCCCTTCCGTGATGAAATTCTCCGGCATGTTTCCTCCGCCTCCTCAAATTTCGCGCTGTAATCCTTGCCATGGTTATGTTGCGGCGTTTCAGCTTTCCCAATATGCGCTCTCCCGCCCCCGCATGGCGTATTTTTGCGGGGATTTTCTGGAGGCTGCGTTAAGTGTTTGATTTTGCATGCGGAAAAGTCAACGATTCACCCCATGCTATCCAAATCCGGAAAATATGAAATCGCGATATGCTACGACTTTGACGGCACGCTGTCGCCGGGAAACATGCAGGAGTATTCGTTCATATCCGGCCTGGGGCAGTCGCCGCAGGAGTTCTGGGAGGACGTGGCAAAGCTTTCCAAGGCGCACGGCTGCGACCTGATTCTGGCCTACATGTACCTCATGTGCGCCCGGGCCCGCGAGCGTAAGATAAAAATCACGCGCGACGACTTTTTTGAGTTCGGCAGGTCCGTCGAGTTTTTTCCCGGCCTGCTGCCCGAGCCTCCGCCGCCCCAGGCACGCGCAGGCGACCTGTTTTCTATGGCCCCTTCCGACTGGTTTTCGCGCATGAACGCCTGCGCTGCGGCGCACGGGGCGGAGCTCCGCCATTACGTCATTTCATCCGGCATCGGCGAGATGATTCAGGGATGCGCAATTGCGCGCAACTTCCGCCGAATATTCGCATCGGGATTCATGTACGACGAGTACGGGGCGGCCGTCTGGCCCGCGCACGCTGTGAATTACACGACTAAAATGCAGTACCTTTTCCGGATAAACAAGGGCGTCCTGGACCTCCAGAAAACCGTCAACCACTACATGCCAGAAGCGCTCCGCCCGGTTCCCTTCAAGCGAATGGTTTTCATCGGCGACGGCATGACGGACATCCCCTCAATGAAGCTCGTAAAAAGCCAGGGCGGATACTCCATTGCCGTGCACGACGGTTCGCGGCGCAAGGGCAAGTGTTCCGAGAAGCTTTTAAACGAAGACCGCGTAAACTTTGTTGCCAGGGCCGACTATAGGGAGGGTTCTCCGCTCGACAGGCAGGTGCGCCGCGTCATCGAAAAGATTGCGGCGGAAAAACGTGTCGAGGATTGCCGGTAAATCCCGGTGCGCGCTTCGCTCTGCGGTTTTGCAATTTTGCTTCGCCGTAAAGCGGCCGGTTGGCTTTGGCAGGCTCGGTCTGCCGTGCCGTTTTCCCGTCTGACATGCCGCCTCCCTCCAGGGCGCACCAGGCATGCTGCAAAATCATGGGCGCCTTTTACGCAGATTGTTGCGCAATCGCGCGGCGGAGAACGTCCGGGCGTAAAGGCGCGGCGGGCCATGTACAGACTTCGCCCTGTCGGCCTTTTTTCAGCTTTTACATCGCATTTTTAATTGCCGCCAACTGCGGATTTTTTGGAGTCTTACATAGATAAGGAAACGGGAAGCGGGTTGGGGAAGGGATTTTACGCGGATAAGAAAAACCCCGCCTTAGCTGCGGCGAAATACCTCCTGATTCTTCGTTTCTTTCGGGGCATTGCAATCTGTGCCAATCCCCTTTTTTTTGTTGGGGGCGCGCCGTCATCTGTTTGCAGGGAAAAAGGGTGTTATGCCCCCGCTACATTTGGAAATAGACCGGGGTTTATCTCTGGCCTTTTTATGGCAAATGAAAACGGCGGCTTCGGATTCCAGCTATGCCGCGCAGTCTGGGGTTTCAAATATCGTCATTCAACTCCAGGCGGGCTTTTCATTGCAAAATGTGCGGCTAAAAAATAAAGCGATTTGCTGGAAGGTATCGGGCTTTACTGCGAATAAGCGGCCCAAAAGAAAGCCATCCTTTGTTTTCCATCTTTCATGCCGCGCCGCGTGCGGAGTATGCTATACTTTTGGGAAATCCGCTCGGGCGCAGAAACTCCAGCACTTTTGAAAACAATCCATTCATATGTATTGCTTCATTTTGCCATATTTGCCGCCGGAAACCCTTTGTTTTAAAGCATCCAGAGGCATTCCAAAAGTGAAGGTCTCTTTCAATAGCTGAATGCGTATTTTTTAAAATCAAGTAGCGCAATGCAGGCAATACGCATGAATAGGCCGATTTTTGGAGGTATCCGATTCCTTTTGGGGGCGCTTCGCCCCCCCCTCTGTCATTCGTCTCCTTTTCATTGGGGTAGGGTGGGGATATTTTAAAAAAGTGTATAATGTAATGGATTGGGTGATAGGGTGTTATGTGGGGTTTGTGGTGGTGGGTAAAATTTTTTTCTTGCAGAAGTTGAGAAGAGGTACACTGTGGGTGTCCTTTCTCGTTGGGGAGGGGGTGCCGGAAGGCGCTTGCTTTCGAACTGGGGAGGGAGAGTTCTTTTCATTCTGTTATATAAAATTTTTTGAGGTTTTGAAAAAAATCTCAAAAAAGATATTGACAGGGCGGACTTCATAGTTCCTAATGAGAGGCTTTCACCCTGAGAAGGGTCCCATGAGTTTCCGGTTTGTTTACGGGTCGGTCATTCCTCTGGGGGATATGTTCTTTCGAGTTCTTGAAAAATGTTTTTTCAAAAATTTTAAAAAAAGTTTAAGAAAAGCATTGACAAGCCGATGAAGATTGTCCTTGATTGGAATCTTTCTTTCATCGCGAAAGGCGCCGCTGAAAAGCGGTGTTAAAGTTCCGGAGATTTCATCCTTGGGTATTCTTAAGGGTGCGGATTTTTGGGAGAGATGTTCTTTTAAAGTTTACTAAGTACGATTGTGCGAACCGGCATATTCTTTGTAAGAAGAAGATGTCAAAATGACTTAATAAAATAAGTCCAAACGAATCTATAATACAGATTCAAAATTCTCAAAACTTTAAAAAGTTTTATGGAGAGTTTGATTCTGGCTCAGAGTGAACGCTGGCGGCGTGGCTAAGACATGCAAGTCGAGCGGGATGATGATTGTAGCAATACATGATTTTGAGAGCGGCAAACGGGTGAGTAACACATAAGCAATCTGCCTTGAAGTTTGGGATAGCCCGGGGAAACTCGGATTAATACCGGATGTGGTCCTTTCTCGCATGGGGGAGGCACTAAAGCTTGCAACGGCGCTTCAAGAGGAGCTTATGGCCTATCAGCTAGTTGGCGGGATAACAGCCCACCAAGGCAAAGACGGGTAGCGGGTCTGAGAGGACGATCCGCCACACTGGAACTGAGACACGGTCCAGACACCTACGGGTGGCAGCAGTTTCGAATCATTCACAATGGGGGAAACCCTGATGGTGCGACGTCGCGTGGGGGATGAAGGTCTTCGGATTGTAAACCCCTGTCACATGGGACTAAACGCAAGGTTCATAGCCTTGCCTGAATTAACCATGAGAGGAAGCAGTGGCTAACTCCGTGCCAGCAGCCGCGGTAATACGGAGACTGCGAGCGTTACTCGGATTCACTGGGCGTAAAGGGAGCGCAGGCGGACATGTGTGTTAGGTGTGAAATCCCGGGGCTTAACTCCGGAATTGCGCCTAAAACTATGTGTCTAGAGACTTGGAGGGGTAAGCGGAATTTGTGGAGTAGCGGTAAAATGCGCAGATATCACAAGGAACACCGATGGCGAAGGCAGCTTACTGGACAAGATCTGACGCTCAGGCTCGAAAGCGTGGGTAGCAAAAGGGATTAGATACCCCTGTAGTCCACGCCCTAAACGTTGTACACTAGGTCTCGGGGGATTCATCCCCTTCGGGGCCCAAGCTAACGCGATAAGTGTACCGCCTGAGGACTACGACCGCAAGGTTAAAACTCAAAGAAATTGACGGGGACCCGCACAAGCGGTGGAGCATGTGGCTTAATTCGATGCAACGCGAAGAACCTTACCTGGGTTTGACATGTATTGGAATTTGGCTGAAAGGTCAAAGTCCTTCGGGACTGATACACAGATGCTGCATGGCTGTCGTCAGCTCGTGTCGTGAGATGTTCGGTTAAGTCCGGCAACGAGCGCAACCCTCGCCCCATGTTACTCTTCGGAGGTCTCTTGGGGGACAAACCTGTTTTCAGGTGGGAAGGTGGGGATGACGTCAAGTCAGTATGGCTCTTACATCCAGGGCTGCACACGTGCTACAATGGCCGGTACAATGGGTTGCTACACTGTAAAGTGATGCTAATCTTCAAAGCCGGTCCCAGTTCGGATTGAGGTCTGCAACTCGACCTCATGAAGCCGGAATCGCTAGTAAAGGCGTATCAGCAACGACGCCTTGAATACGTTCCCGGGTCTTGTACACACCGCCCGTCAAGTCATGAAAGCCGATTTCGCCCGAAGTGCGTGAGCTAACCGCAAGGAAGCAGCGCCCTAAGGCAAGGTTGGTGATTGGGACTAAGTCGTAACAAGGTAGCCGTAGGGGAACCTGCGGCTGGATCACCTCCTTTCTAAGGAGAAATTCTGGCATGCGTTCGGGCAACCGGATGTCATGCACGAGAATGAGGATGAGGTTCGTTTCAATCGTACTTAGTAAATTTTAGGGACATAGTTCTTTAAAGTGAAACATACAGCGAAAAGGGCGCAGATGGAAAAGCCGGTGCGTTGAATTTAAATGGGGCCGTAGCTCAGTTGGAAGAGCGGCTGATTTGCATTCAGCAGGTCATCGGTTCGAACCCGTTCGGCTCCACCAATACTTTAACTGACAGGGGCTCATAGCTCAGCTGGTTAGAGCACACGCTTGATAAGCGTGGGGTCGGTGGTTCAAGTCCACCTGGGCCCACCAGTTTTGGATTGGGATGTGTTGTATGTGGGAGATTTTAGATCTTTGACAGTTTGAATATATGTAAGTTTATAGAAAATAAAGTTTAAGCGAGGTAGTAAATCTACAGTAGCGAATCTTAGAATAAACTGCATGCATGGAAAATAAAAGAACCAAGCAAGACAGCCTATTTTAAAAAAAGGAGCAACTTGATTGTAAATAAACAATCAAGGGCAATTGGTGGATGCCTTGGCGACACATGGCGAAGAAGGACGTGGCAAGCTGCGAAAAGCCCCGGTGAGATGCAAGCAATCTTTGACCCGGGGGTTTCCGAATGGGGAAACCCGGTATGTTAACGGCATACCACTTCGGGATGAATATATAGTCCCGATAGAGCGATACCCGCTGAAGTGAAACATCTCAGTAAGCGGAGGAAAAGAAAGCGAATGCGATTCCCTGAGTAGTGGCGAGCGAAAGGGGAGCAGTCTAAACCGGAGGGATTTATCCTTCCGGGGTGTGGACTCCGATGTGGGACTGGGACGGATAGACGAACGGCATGGAAAGGCCGGCCATAGAGGGTGACAGCCCCTTAGTCGAAATCCCGAACAGCCTTAGGAGTATCCCGAGTAGCACCGGACACGTGAAACCTGGTGTGAATGAGCGCCGACCACGGCGTAAGACTAAATACACGGTGTCGACCGATAGTGAACTAGTACCGTGAGGGAAAGGTGAAAAGGACCCCTGTTAGGGGAGTTAAAAGTACCTGAAACCAATTGCCTACAAGCGGTCGGAGCCTCTATATGGGGTGACGGCGTACCTTTTGTATAATGGGCCTAGGAGTCTATATCAGTTGCAAGCTTAAGCGTTTACGACGCGGAGGCGCAGCGAAAGCGAGTCTGAATAGGGCGACAAGTATCTGGTATAGCACCCGAAGCGTAGGCGATCTAGCCATGGCCAGGTTGAAGCAACGGTAAAACGTTGTGAAGGACCGAACCCATTAACCTTGAGAAGTTACGGGATGAGCTGTGGTTAGGAGTGAAAGGCTAATCAAGCCACGTAATAGCTGGTTCTCTCCGAAATATATTTAGGTATAGCGTCCAATGCTTATTACCGGGGGTAAAGCACTGAAAAGGCTAGGGCTCACACCAGAGTACCGAACCTTATCAAACTCTGAATACCGGTGAGTGAAGTTGGGCAGTCAGTCTGTGGGGGATAAGCTTCATAGGCGAGAGGGAAACATCCCAGACCATCAAATAAGGTCCCTAAGACAATGCTAAGTGGTAAGAAGGAGGTGAATTTTCTTAGACAATGGGGATGTTGGCTTAGAGGCAGCCATCATTTAAAAAGTGCGTAATAGCTTACCCATCGAGAGAATTTGCGCCGAAAATGATCGGGACTAAAGCATTGCACCGAATTTGTGGAACCAGCAATGGTTGGTAGGAGAGCGTTCCAACGGCATCGAAGCGGGAAAGGAATTGACCGTGGAGCTTTTGGAAGTGATAATCTAGGCATGAGTAACGATAAGTATGGTCAAAATCCATACCGCCGTAAGGATAAGGTTTCCTGGGGAAGGTTCGTCCGCCCAGGGTTAGTCGGGAGCTAAGGCGAGGCCGTAAGGAGTAGTCGATGCACAGCGGGTTAATATTCCCGCACCGGCTTATAGGTGTCTGACCCGTATATTGACAGAAGCACGGATGAGAGTGGGGTGTTGAACGTCCCTTTCGCGCAAGCGGACCTTGAGGCTACGGCCGAGGGGGATTCTTAAAAGTGATTCTCGGGAAAATTTATACGGTTAATCTATAGGTCGCCCGTACCGCAAACCGACACAGGTATCCGGGATGAGTATTCTAAGGCGCGTGAGTTAAATCTCTCTAAGGAACTCGGCAAAATTGCCCTGTATCTTCGGTAGAAGGGGTGCCGCAGCGATGCGGTCACAGTAAAGAGATCCAACCGACTGTTTATCAAAAACACAGCTCTCTGCAAAGTCGCAAGACGACGTATAGGGAGTGACATGTGACCAATGCGGAAAGGTGAAAGCTGGTTGTGCAAGCTTCTGGTCTAAGCCCCCGTGAATGTCGGCCGTAACTATAACGGTCCTAAGGTAGCGAAATTCCTTGTCGGGTAAGTTCCGACCTGCACGAATCATGTAACGAGTTGGATGCTGTCTCAGAGAGATGCTCAGTGAAATTGTAGTCGCGGTGAAGATGCCGCGTACCCGCAGAAGGACGGAAAGACCCTATGAACCTTTACTATAACCTGATATTGTCATTTGATTTTCAATACGTAGCATAGGCGGGAGGCTTTGAAGCTTCACTCCAGGGTGAGGCAGAGCCGCAATGTGAAATACCGCTTTTTGTCTGTTAGATGTCTAACCTTGACCCGTAAGCCGGGCTTGGGACAGTGTTAGGGGGTTAGTTTGACTGGGGCGGTCTCCTCCCAAAATGTAACGGAGGACTGCGATGGTTCCCTCAGACCGGTTGGCAATCGGTCGGCGAGGATATGGCTAGAAGGGAGCTTAACTGTGAGACATACAAGTCGAGCAGATGGGAAACCAGGCCCAAGTGATCCGGCAGTGGCTCGTGGGAGCGCTGTCGCTTAAGGGATAAAAGGTACTCTAGGGATAACAGGCTGATTTCACCCAAGCGTTCATAGCGACGGTGAAGTTTGGCACCTCGATGTCGGCTCATCACATCCTGGGGCTGGAGAAGGTCCCAAGGGTTTGGCTGTTCGCCAATTAAAGTGGTACGCGAGCTGGGTTCAGAACGTCGTGAGACAGTTCGGTCCTCTATCCTCTGTGGGCGTTGGAAGTTTGAGGGGTTCATTCTCTAGTACGAGAGGACCGGGAATGACGCACCTCTGGTGTTCCGGTTATCGCGTCAGCGGTAGCGCCGGGTAGCTAAGTGCGGAAGGGATAAGTGCTGAAAGCATCTAAGCACTAAGCCCGTCCCAAGATAAGACTTCCCTGAGGGACCAGGCAGACCACCTGGTTGATAGGTCGGATGTGTAAGCGCAGCAATGCGTTGAGCTAACCGATACTAATTACCCGAAAGAGTTTATTTACAATTAGTTGCGTACTTTTTTTAAAATAGTTTGTCAGTTTGGCTGGCATGCGGTTTGTAAGATAGCTTTATTTTTTTGGATTTGGATATATTCGGCTGTAGAATTTGACTGCGGCTTGAGGGTTGGCACACTTGGAAACAGGTGAGACTTACTTTGGTTGACGAATCTGGTGATCATAGGCGAGGGGAAACACACGTTCCCATCCCGAACACGCTCGTTAAGCCCTCAGCCGCCGATGGTAGTGCCGCCACGATGCGGTGCGAGAGTAGGTCGTTGCCAGTATTATGAGGCGCGGATTGAGAAATCAGTCCGCGCCTCTCTGCGTTATGGGGCTGTGGTGGCGGATTATTGGACTTGCATGGCATGCCCTTACCTCCTATGGATGTATCCGGAAGTTTTGGAGGGATTTTGTATGTATATGTTCTATGTTTCGGTTGTCACGGGGTTTGCGCTTTGGTGGGCCATTGCCTGGTTTGGCGGGATCCTCTTTGCAGGCGTCTGGCCCCGCCTCAAATCGAAAATCGCAAAGGCCAACTGCTGCATGATCGCAGCCATCCCCATGATCTTTGTCGGACAGATGTCCGTGTATTGCATGTGCGGTCACCCCCTAGGGCTGGAGCATTATGTAAATGCACCCGGATTCATGCCCTATATCAACCTCTTTCTTACAATACTGATGCCGTACTTCATTTCATTGTACATCCTGCCATTTTGGATTGCCGTGGCGTTCAGGATGAACCCGCGAAGGGAGGGGGAGGGGAAGCGCGAATTCCGCCTCAGGCGAATCCGGATTTTTCTCAAGGTTCTGGCCGTTTCATTTTCCGGATGTCTAGTTACGTTTGGCGTGCTGGCGGGCGCCGGAACTTCAAAATATCTGCTGATATTGGCTTTGGGGGGCGCCATTTTGGGGATGTTTGCGGCGCTATTATGGAGGAGGAAGGTTCTTTTAATATTTCTTGCCTTTCTCTCCCTGGGCGCGTCAGCCTATTTTGTCTTTTGTGATATTCCCCGGGAGGTGGACAAGGATAGTTTGAAATACGGCTTGGGATTCGGGCCCATGCTCGAAGCGTACATATACTCTGAAAACGACGATCCGAAGGACAAGGGGGCGCGCGGGATATGGGCTATCAGATCCTTTGAGTTCTTCAGACACGTACTGGAGGGCGACTGGAAAAAGGCGAAACCATTTAAGGCAGAATTTTACTCGAATTCTGAATCTCCGGAAGAGTTCGCAAAAATGAAAGGGAGGATTTCCTCGTATGTGCTTCTGCTGGACGATTCTTACCGGACCCGCGGTCTGCTTGATCTCCTTGAAAGCGGCGATGCAAAGCTCGTTCTCGATTCCAAGCTCAACGCGTTAGTGCCTGGCAAGTCGGTACATATCTATTGCAAGGGGTTCGTGGCTTCGCCAAAAAAGGGGGAGATTTGCAGTTTTGGAATTAGTTTCTCGCTGTCGCCGCAAGGGGCGTCCGCTCTTTCCGGGAAGGAGGTAAAATGAAGAAAAAGATTATTCTTGCAGCGAATTTTGCCATTTTTATCTGGCTTGCATTTCTCATTCTTTCGGAGGGGTTCAGGAGTTCGCGCATGGACTGCATTCCTCCGACGAAGACTCCGGAGGAGATTGCGGCAAGAAAGATGAACGAAAGGGCATCCGAGGCGCTGGGGGAAGATGAGGCCGAATTTATGCAGATAGCTGAAAAGAACTGGCGCAATCCGGCATTCGAGTTCAGGATGAAATATGCCCGTTTGTTTGTCGAGGGCAAGGTTTGCCCGAGGGATTATGCGAAAGCCGTCGAGATTTTGGAGTACGGATCGGAAAAGTATCTCGAGTCGGTGCGGGTTTTAATGCTTGCGAATCTTTATTCGCTGGGCGGATGGGGAATCGAAAAGAATGCGGAAAAATCGGAGGCTTATTGCGACGCTTTCTTCAAAATGACAGAGTGCGGTGGCGGTTCGCAACTTCCTGATACGGACTACTATTCGATCTTGGGCTGCATATACAGGGGGCGCGATTTTTGCGTGGGCGACGAAGTCTTGCCGCAAAACCGGCAGCTCGCATGGAAAATGATTGAGCGCGGGCTGGACAGCGGCGTTGAGCTTGACGGCAACACGCTCTATTGGCTCGACTCCATATTCAAGCGTGAAAACGCCATGGGGAAGGTCATTGGGGTTTTAAAGCGCCAGTATGAGAACGGGAATTTTGAAATGGCGCATGAATATGCCGAAATGCTCTATGACGGTAAATATGTGGAGCGCGACGAGGCTGAAGCCTTTTCAATCATGGAGCGGTATTTTGAGAAAGACCCCAAGTCGGCCTACTATGCGGCGTGGGTTGTTGCCATGCTGAAAAACGGAATTGGAACAGGGAAAGATCCCGACCGGGCCGCAAAAATTTTTGAACGCTACAAGAAAGCGGCGTACCGCGATGCCCTCCGTTACTCTGAATATAGCAAGGAGAGTTGCCTGAATGCGGAATGGGCCGCCTCGGCCGCCTTGCGCCTCCTGCAAGGCTCTGCGAATGGCGGGAAGGTGCGCCATCCAAAGGATGCACAGCTCGCGGATTTGTTCGCCAGATTTGCGGACGAGATGTTCGAGGAGTTTACCGTGAAATCCGGATGCGAGAAACTCATAAAGTATTACGAGGCGGCCGGAGATTCGGAAAAAGTTGAGGAGCTTTATGCGCGCTATTCCGCCCGCAGCCGCATGTTTGCGGGGAAAAACGAGCGCCGCCTCCAGATGCGGGAAAAGGGGGAGAAAAAGTAGCCTGCACCCTTCCGGCGCGTTTCGCACAGTTTGCCGCGCGCAGCTTGCGGGAATGCGAATGTTTTCGGGCTTCGCATTTGGCGGCGGCCGTCGTCGGGCCCGTCTTTTGGCCGCCCATATGATGGGCCGCAGCTATGCCGGCATTTGCAAGACCTGGCTTGCGGGAATGAATGCCAGGCTGCGGAATAGTCAAATGCCCTGGCGGCACATGCGGATTTTCCCCGGCAACTTTCCGGCATTGGTGTGCGGGATTTTTACATGGTGTTTTTACTTATGTCGCTTTCGAGGTTTTCTTTGCGTTGCGGCGGGCAGCTTTTATTTCCGCCGTGTGCGAGGCGGGGGGATTTCATGCGTCTTAATATTGAAATGAAAATTCGGATGCCGACTGGATGGGGATTTCCATTCGCGCGCGGATGAGGCGAGGGCGACAATGCAAAAACCGCATTGATTTTACTCAAGGTGTTTGAGGAATCGCCGAACCCTGCCTAAACCCGCTGAAACAGGGAGCTTGCGGGCGGTTTTGGCTTTCGGGATTGGTTTTAGAAAAAATCGCCGGCTGCTTGATAATCTGTAAAAAATCGAATTTTTGAGGAAAAAAAGGGCTTGGCGTGGAAAATAATATCGGCCGCCTGATAAGGCGGACTGCCTGTAATTGCGTTGCGTGAGATGTGGGGATACATTCAAATATCGAGTCTTTTTGCACCAAATGTTCGATTCTTCCCCTCAAGCCTCGCGGCGCGATACAACACGGGATTGCGGATGGCGTTGGGAACGCTTTATAGCTTCTGAGTCTGGGGGATAAATAGCATGAGTGAGGGAGCGGAAAGCGGATTTGGGAATAAATTTTGCACGATTGATGGTAACCTGCCCAAGCTGGGGTGAAACGGCGCATGGCTTTTTGTTTCCTTTGGGGCATTTTAATTCCATGCCTTTCCCAAAATAAAACGCCCGGGGATTTTGTCCGTCTGATTTTTTAGAGGAGGATGTCCGCGCTCCCCTTTCGGGGAGGGGCCCCGGGGCGGAGGGCTCGTGAAAGGAGTTTATGCGCGGGATATTCCGGAGTGTTTTTTCATGGCAAACGGATGCTTATAAGGCGGCATGGGGGAATGCGCCTCGGAAAACCGCAAGCGGGCGGAGGGGATGCTGCCTCCGGGGGGACTCCAAAAAATTTCTTGACCCCATATACTTTCTTTGTATAATATTTACTAATGAAAAGAATTTTTGGGAGTATTTTCTCGGGGGCTTTTGCCCTCTGCGCCTGCGGCTGCGCATTCGTCCCGGCGTTTGGCGGGGCTCCCGGAGCGGAGGAGCGCGAGGTTGCATGCGTCATTGCGGCCGCGCGAAACCCGGAGCTCGTGCCCTTCCCCGAGGGGTTCGACCTCGCGGAAAGCCTGCGTCCGGACGGAGAATACAGGGGGAATCTCTCGTACCGCCTGAAGTACGAATATTGCAGGCATTGGGACTATGTGTTTGAGATTGGGCGCAGCGGGGGCGGCCTGAAGCTTTTGCGGGAGACGGGGTTTTATGAGCTGGGTGAGGCGAGGGTGAAAATATCGTTTGACTATGAAAAGGGCGAGGCGTCGGCTTCAAAATCGTATAGGTTTACCCACGCCGTGTCGAAAAATTACCATCAAAACATATGCACCGTCTCGGAGATTGGTTTGGACGAGGCAAAGCGGCTTGTCCGCGAAATGGATGAAAAATACAGGAGCATAAAATGAAGCCTTTTCCATTGGCTGCGGTCTGCGCCTTGGCGCTCTCGGGATGCTGGTTTATCCCGGAGCCTTTCGAGCCGCCCGACCGGGACATCCGAATCTATGAAAAAATCCTGCGGGCCCAGAGGGACCCCGAAGCGTTCGCCTTTCCCGAGCATCCCTGCTGGACTTACGCCCGCACAAACAGGGTTGTCGAATTGTGGAGTACGGATTCCAGGTGGATTGCCGTGGAGGACAGGGAAAAGAAATACCGGAGCGCATTCCAGTTTTGGTTCGAGGGGGAGGAGTTGGAGTCCTTCAGGCTCGTGCGCGAGCGGGTGGAGTACAGCATAGGGCTTTTCGACGTTTCAATAGTTCTTGAAATCGATTATAAGAGCGGGGAAAAGTCGGCGAAAAAAAACGTTTACCGCATCGATGGAATCTGGAAGAAGAGCGTCGAAATGGACTACGGCGACGCTGTCCGGCTCATCGGGGATTTCGAGCGCGATTTCATGCCCGAGCGGCCGGAGTTCATCCCCTATTCCGAACCGTGAGAGGCGGGGGGCGCATTTTTTTAAAAGGGAAAACATATGGAATCAAAGTTTGCAGACAACCGTTTTTTGCCGCTCCTTGCGGCGGCCCTGGCATGCGTGTTTGTGTGGTCTGGGGTGTCGCCGTACGACAGGGGCGTGTGGTATGTGGAAATTTCGAGCGTGCTCATCGTCTTTTTTGCACTGGTTTTCACGTGCCGGATTTTCAGGTTTTCAAACGCGGCCTACCTTATAGTTTCGATGTGGCTTCTCATGCACGCGGTCGGCGCGCACTACTCGTTTGAGCGCGTGCCGTTCGGCTTTGTGACCGAGCTTTTCGGATTTTCAAGAAACCACTACGACAGGGTTGCGCATTTTGTGATAGGGCTGAACTCGTTCGGCGTTGCGGAGTTTGCTCTGAGAACGGGGCGCGTGAAGGGCGCGGGAGCGGCCGCGTTTTTTGGCGTTGCAGCCATCATGGCTATGGCAAACGCCTGGGAGCTCATAGAGTGGGGCTATGCCGAGCTGGACGGCGGGGAGGTGGGGGCCGCATTCCTCGGCTCGCAGGGAGACGTTTGGGACGCCCAGAAGGACATGCTTTGCGACACCCTCGGCGCGCTTGCCGCAGTTCCGCTTTTCCTCCGTTATGCGGCCCGGAAGCGATGGGCGGAGGGGGCGGGAGCCTGATATTCCCACACCATGTTTGCGCCGAAGTTTCAGGTCGCAGCAGGGACTCTTCTGGCGCCGTTTTTTTGGGGGGAGATTGGCATCCGGGCTCGCCTCAGTTTCGGGCGGCATTTCATATTTGCGCCGAAAAAAAACCGCCCGGCGGTTTGAGCCGGACGGAATTTTTGTGCAGCCGCGGCGGGTTTTGGCTGAGGAAGGCCGGAATCTGCCGTTAAATCTGCCGGAGGGAGAGAAGCCCCGCCCCGGATGCCGATGAAACGGCGAGGCCGGTTTTAGCGCAATCCCGCCCTTGCCTTCTCCGGGCGTTTCATGGCAGGCGGCGGGATGTCTTCCGTCACTTGCCTATGCGGAATTCCGAATACTGCACGCCGTCTGCCTGGTCTCCGCGCACCTGGGTTACCAGCAGGCGGAAGTATTTGAAGGGCTTGGAGGGCTTAAACGACGCGATTTTTCCGACCGTCTGCCTCGGCATATCCGCCGCCTCCAGCCCCGACGAGCCGCTGTATATCGGCGTCCACCCGCCGAAGCCCTCATTCATGGCGTCCTTTGAGTTTGAGCCTTCGAGGGTTATCTTCATCGGGTCCCGGGAGGGCATATCGGGCGCCGATACAAACTGTATGGCTCCGGCGGAGAGCGGTTTTTCGGCCTCGATGACAAGGCCCGTGTTCACCCCCCTGGGGTTGAAGCCGTCCTCGTCCTGGCCGGAATTCATATGCTTTGTGGAGGTATTGCCGTCGAAGGCGAGCCTTTCCCAGTGGCGGATTTCGTCTTCTGCGGAGAGGGCGTTTTCGCCGCCCGCCTTTGTCCGCCGCAGGGCCCTGGCGTTTTCCGCAGGCCCTAGCAGGCTTGAAAGCTCGCCGTCTTTCAGGTTTTGCGCCGGCTTTTCGCCGCCCTCTGCAAAGGACATTTTCGACGCGTCCACGATGTCGGCCCTGCGGCTTTCGGGGAGCGTCCTGATTTCAGAAATCGCCCCGTTTTTTATCTTTCCCGTCACAACGGTTTTTCCCGGGGCCGCGAGCCTGAACGAGGCGCTCCAATTTGCGGGAAACGCCGGGAGCATGTAGAGTTTGCGGCCGTCTGGGTGCATTATCATCCGCTGGAGCCCGTGTTCGCCGTTGCCGCCGTTGTCCTGGTCGGGGGCGTAGTCGTGGCTCCTGCGCCAGAATGCCGGGAACTTGAGGTCCTTTTCGCGGTTGCCGGGGCTGAAGCATGCGGCCACGTAGGTTTTTGCGGTGTCGGCCAGGCCGAGCATTGCGGCCTGCACCGGGTCCTGGGCCCAGCATCCCATGTGGCGGTGCACCCTGCCGTTGAATGTGTCGAGGGCCTTCTTGTAGCCGGGCTTGCCTATGCCGAAAAGCCTGAACGGATACACGGCGTACAGTTCGGGGTTCTCGCTGTTTCTGGGCTTCATCGTCTGCGGGCCCTCATAGGGGAAAAGCAGCGTCTTTCCGTTGCGCTCGCCCTCCGGGAGCGGCGGGAGGATTTTCAGGACCTCCTCGAACGGGGCGCGCGCCGAGGCCGGAAGGATGCCGCCCTTGAGTTTCAGCATGCGTTCGGAGACAGCCCTGAGCCCGGCGATGTCCGGGGCCGGGTTTTTCGCCTTCCAGAACTGCTCGATGGAGTTGCAGGGGTCCAGCAGCAGTCGCCCCTTTTCGTCGCGGCCGAAGTGTTCCAGGTAGAACTGGACGCCGGCGGAGGCCATCGGGACGAGCGTGTTTTTTGCGAAGTCGGAGTCGAGCGTGTATTCGTAGTAGTCCAGCCCCATCATGGAAAGCTCGATGATGGGCAGAAAATAGTGGGCCGTCCAGTTTTCGACGCTATCGGGCGCGGCCACGCGGTCGAAGCCGCCGTAGAACGGGGCGGTTTCAGCAAAGTAGGCCCCGCCGTGCCCGTAGTATTTTTGGACTAGCTCCGAATTCAGGGGTATCTGGGCGGAATACATGTCAAAGAGCGGCTTCATCATGTCGAAATCGCCCGCCATGAGGCGCGCCCAGTACATGGGGCGCGTATTTTGGAACCAGTATTGCGCCCCCCAGGTGCGGTAGTCGGCGGCCCTCGGCTTTTCTTCGTACAAGGCCCTGTCGGTAGTGAATATTGAGCCGTTGAATTTTATCGGGTAGGCCCCGCGCCCGGCGCATGCCGTTATAAACCGCTGGAGCGCGTATCCGGTCGTTATGAAGTCCGCCTCCTCGTCGCCCTCCACAATTATCCAGCTCCGCTTCCAGAAGCCCTCCCACCATTTCCTGTGGGCCTCCAGGCGCGAGGCGTAGTTTTTGCGGGAGACCGCCTCGGCGCTCTTTGCCGCCGCCGCGCGCCATTGCTCGGGGGATTCCGCCTTCATCGTAAGCGGATATACGGACAGCCTGTGGGAGCGCGAATCCTTTTTGGAGACCAGCGTCCTTTCGGAGTCGGGCCTGAAGTTCTCGCCCCCGGCCACTGCGCCGAAGGCCAGGCCGTCGGTGTGCGGGTCGCGGCTCTTGTTGTGGTGGAGCCAGGCTATCCTTCCGCCTTCGGGCTTCAGGAAAATGTCGGAGTCGGTCCCTTCGGGGCCAGCCACGCGGGGCGTGGAGACTGAAACTTTCACCGACGACGGGGAGTCGCTTGCGATGTCCACGTTTACGGCGGGGTTGTTTGCGTCCACCCATATGCGGAAGTAGTCGGCGCGCCTGTCCCCGCGCTTTATGATGATTTCGCCCTCGCGCAATTTCAGCGTTTGCGAGAATTTCCCGCCGGAATCCTTCAGCCTGTCGGGCTTTGCGGAAATCCGGACCAGCCCGAGCTTCATCGGCCCGTTGCCCTTGGCGTCCTCGCTCCAGGCGTCGGTCTTTGAAATGTAAAAGCACACGTCCCCGCCGGGCTCGGCCCAGACGTTGAGGCCGATGTCGCCGTTTCCGAGCGGCATGGAGTCAGCCGAAGTGACGCCCGGCTCGGTCCATTCGACGTTGCGCTTTTCGAGGTCGGCAAACATCTCCTCCTCGGGAGACGCCGCTCCGGCCGTAAACGGCGCGGCAAAAGCGGCCGCGCACGCCAGCAGTCTTAGCATGTTCATGTTTTCCTTTCCCCAGAGAATGTACGGTTCTTGTCTTTATCGTACAGATTGCGGATTTCCCCCCGGTTTTAAAGCGAAAAAACGCCCCTCCGCCAGCCCCGCCCGGCTCATGCGTGTGAGCCCGGCATGTTTTTACTTGGAAAAAGCGCCGCCCGGGCCATACTTTACCGCCAAGTATAAATTTGGATGCCGCGCTCTGCGCAAACGATGGACACATTAAAAAAATACTGCCGCGCCCCAAGCGCGCCGGAGGCCGGAGGGGGGACGCTTGGGCAGCCCTGACAGGCGGGAGGACAACAGGAGGATGGTCAAAAATTCGCTCCTGCTGTACTTCAGGCTGATGATAGTGATGGCGGCCAACCTCTATGCCGCGCGCCTCATACTCAAGGGCCTCGGCGTTGACGATTTCGGCCTCTATAGCGTCGTCGGCGGCATAGTGGCGATGTTCTCATTCCTGAACGGGGCCCTGGGAGCGGCCACCTCGCGCTTTCTCACTTTCGAGCTGGGCCGGGGGGACTTTGAGCGCCTCGGCCGGATTTTCAGCGCGGCGGCGGTATCCCACGCCGCCATCGCCGCCATCGTCGTTATCTTTTCCGAAACTGTGGGCCTGTGGTTTTTCTTCAACAAGATGACCATCCCCCCGGACCGCCTTTCCGCGGCGTTCTGGGTCTTCCAGATTTCCATCCTGACTTCCGTATTCTCGATAACCCAGGTTCCCTATAACTCACTGATAATAGCCTACGAGCGCATGGGCGTTTACGCCTATGTGGGCATGTTTGAGGCGGCGGCGAAGCTGGCCGTAAGCTTCCTTATATTCTACGCCCCGTTTGACAGGATGGTCTTTTACGCCCTCCTTGTGATGGGCGTGCAGGTCTGCATCATTTTGTTCTACCGTTTTTATTGCGTGCGCCGGCATCCCGAGAGCCGCATAAGGCTGCACAGGGAATGGGGCATGTACGGCGGCATGCTGTCCTATACCGGCTCCAACCTCATCGCCAACCTTGCCTCAATGATACAGGGCCAGGGGCTGAACCTGCTTTTGAACGTATTTTTCGGCGGCGCCGTGAATGCCGCGCGCAGCATAGCCTACCAGGCCCAGGGGGCTGTCGCGCAGTTTTCGGGAAATTTTATGACGGCGGTATGGGCCCAGATTATAAAGTGTTACGCGCGGGGAGATCTGTCCGCCATGAGGTCCCTTGTGCGCAGCAGTAGCTGTTTCGGGGGGTACATGATGTTTTTTATCATCCTGCCGCTGTGGTTCCAGGCCGAGGCAGTCCTCAGGTTGTGGCTTGGGGAGTATCCGGAATATACGCCGTCGTTTTTGCGCCTGGTTCTCGTGCTTTGCCTGATTCAGGCTATAAGAGGCCCGAGGACGGCGGTGTTTCACGCTATGGGAAAGCTTTTCTGGGTCAACGTAATAGGCGGCCTCATCCTCTGTTCGGTGTTTCCCGTAGGATACGCGCTTTTGAAGGCCGGATATGGCCCCGAGTCGGTCTTCTGGGCGGCAAACGCGACTTTTCTTGCTTTTGAATTTGCTGGGGCTGCAATTTTAAAGAAATACCTCGACTTCTCCGTGACGAGATATCTGCTGGCAGTGCATTTCAGGTGCTTATGCGTCGGGGTGTGCTCCTATGCGGCGGCCTGGGCCGCCGGCGCCGCAGAGGACAGGGGGCTTTTCGGGATTGCGTATGCTTGCGCGGTATCCGCTTTGGCCGTGTGCGCGTTTTCCCTTACTATCGGCATGGACGCCGGAATGCGCCGCTCGGTGTTCGCATTTGTGCGCGATTCGGCCGGGAAGATTCTTGCCAGGCTCAGGCCGCGCAAAACCTGACCGCGCGCTCTCCGGAGGCTCCGCGCCTAGCGGCTTCCCGGAGGGCGGCTGCTCCGGGGTTTTGGAAATGGGCGCCCGCACCCCACGGATTTGCGGCGTTTTTGCGCGCGCAGCAAGGGGCGGGAGGCCCGGGCCCGCAAGGCGATTGCCCCGCTATTTCGCAGCCGACCTCTCCGCCTGGAGGGCCTTTATTTCCCCGTCATAGAGTTTGCGGAAGGCGTCCCTTATCTCGCCGCGCACGCGTTCAAATTCCCCCCATACAAACTCCGCCGAGCCCTTGGCGTGCGACGGGTCGTCAAAGGGCATATGGATGCGCCTGCCGACCTTGCCCTTGAATGCGGGGCAGGTCTTTTCGGCGTTGTCGCAGACGGTTATCACGTAGTCCCAGGATTTGTCCACGTAGTTTTCCATGCCCATGGGCTTGTGCCCGGATATGTCGATGCCGACTTCCTTCATGGCCTTTACTGCGGACGGATTCACCTTTTTTGCCGGATTCACCCCGCCCGAATGCACGTCGAGCGACGGGTCGAAGGACTCCATGAAGCCGTGCGCCATCTGGCTGCGGCACGAGTTGCCCGTGCAAAGTATGAGCACGCTCACCGCTTCGCCCGAATTTGCCGCGGCTTTTGCGGCCGCGCCCTTTTTCCCGTCGAAAGCGGATATTGCGACAACTGCGGCAACCACTATCGCCGCCACCGCCAGCCAGATTTTACCGCCGCGCGGCTTCGAGCAGCCGCAGGAGCATCCGCCGCCGCAGCCGGATTCGTTTTCGCCGTTATTTCCATTGCATGAGCATGCCATGTCCAGTCTCCTTTTTTGTTATGTATGTCTAACTTTTGGCGGCGATAGTTCCATACGGGCGCCAGTCTGTCCACATTTTTTTTGGGGCCCGGGGCGGATTTGGGAATGGAGGGGCGGATTTTTTGCGGAATTTGCCCGCATGTGGAAACCGCGCCGGACTCAATCATAAAACCGGCCAGCCCGCCCTCGCGTTTTCGGGAGCGCTCCGATTGCGTCCTCTCCCCCCACTGCGGCCCGGCGGGGTATGGGCAAAAAAAAAGCGCTTCCGGCAAACGGAAGCGCTCCCTTGAATAAACTAAACTACTGAACTACTAAATTGGTTTTAAGATTAGCCCAGAAATGCGAATTGGCAAGAAAAAAGTTTAAATTTTAAACGTGATTTTAACTTTTGGAAACCCGGGGGGATTTCCCGGTTTAAGAATCTGAATTCCAATAGATTGTCGGCCTTGAATGCCCGCGCAGAAAATGCTTGCGGACAGTTTCCAAATCTTCCGGCGATTCAAAGGCCATAACCGGCTCGAATGCGGACATTTCTCCGGCCGGGGCGATGAAGCGGGCGGCGGGCAGGCCGAGCTTCCCGTAGCCTTCAAAAAACTCCGCGATTTCCCGGTGTTTTGCCCTGAGCATGCCCGCTATTCCAATCCTTTTTAAAAGCTCAAATGAATACGGGCTTATCCGGGAGATGGAGCGCTTCCTGAAGAGCTTTTCCTCCCCCTTTAAAAACATCATGCGGTAGGGGCGCTCGTCGCATACCCCGCAGGATATTTGCGAAGTTTTGAGGGCCATGGCGGCGAGGATTTCGGCGGCGAACGGCGCGAGGTCGGAGGCCGGGCGCGTCGCGGCGGCACGCGGCTTTTTCCCGGCGAGCTTCAGCCACGCGCCGTCGGGTATCGGCAGGGTCTTGCGCATGGAGGCGAAGGCGATGTCGGCCCGGGAATTCGAGGCCCATTGGGAAAACGGGGCAAGGCTGTGGTCCTCTATGAGCCTGACTCCGGGATTTTGCTCCTGCCACGCGCGCCAGGCGGCCCCGTCGGAAGCCCCGAAGTAGCTTATTGCAAGCACTGTGTCGCCGGGGCGGGCCGCGAGCGTGCCGAAGTCCGGGGCGGGCGCGAGCGGCGAAGCCCGGTAGCGTGAGATTTCAAAAAATTCGGAAAGAAAAATCGGCAGGGAGGGGCACACGTAGTCGGGAATGTGGATTTTCCCGCCGCGCGCCTCCGAAGAGAGAACCGACCGCAGCGCGTCGCGCCCCGACGCCCACAGTTCCGCGCCCTTTGCGATGTCAAAAAACGTGCCGCGCGCGTCGAGGATTTCCGGGGTGGGCAGGGCTTTATAAACGTCGTTGGGCGATAGGGCTTTCATTTCTGCGGCATCTTTGCATGCCGGCTACTGCGTGTCAAGAGGCGGCGGGGAGGGAAATGCGCGCCCTTCCCTCCCGCGCCTGCGGAATCCGCCCCCAGCCCTACGGCTCCTTTGGGGAAAGCGTCACGGCGAGCACTTCCACCCCGCCTTCGCACAGGCGGGATGCGGCGACTGCCGGGACTCCTGGCTCAAAGGGCAGGACGGTATTCGACTTCCAGTTTTTGAAGCTTCCGGGCCGCTCCACTACCTGGCCCATGGCCGCTATCTTCTTTTTTGATGCGAGGGCAGATTCCAGGTACGACAGCTCCAGAAGCATCCCGCATTTCTCGTCGGCCGGGGCTGAGATTGACGCCGGGCGGCATTGCCTGGAAAACCTTGCCGTTATGACAGGGCCGAGGCTTTGCATTACAAAGTCTCCCATGAGGGTAGCTTGCGGCGCCACCGGGTAATAGATGGCGGTGGAGTCCTTAAAGAGGCTATGCTCGGGCTCAGACGTGGACATCGGCATGACGGCGATTGGGGCTGACTCCGACGCGGCTTTGCGGAGCTTTTCAAAAGACGCCTTTGAGCCGTCGAATTCGGCGTATGCCTCCGCCGGAACCGTGAGCTTTTCAACCCGCAGTTCCGCGGCGCCGTCGGGGTCCGATTTTATTATTTCCGGCAGGCTGAATATTGAAAGCGCGTAAATCCGGCAGGAGTTTTCGAGCTTGCGCAGGGCGGCCACGCGGGTTTTTCCGGGCGTTACGGGCAGGAGGTTGAAGCTCACCGCGATTTCGCCGAAGTTGCGCATGGTCATGACTTGGTTGCCCGACACGTAATCCTTGCCGTCGGCCGGGGCGCTGTCAAGATAGTCGAGCGAGACGAGAACTTCGCCTTTTTCGCCGGCGTTGAGGATGATTTTTGCGCGCGGGCCGGCAGGTATTTTGGTTTCATCGGAACATGCGGTGGTTGCGGAGACGCCCGTCGCCTGAAGGAAATCCTCCTGATTTGAAAGCGAAGAGGTTATGCCCGGAGCGAGCGTTGTTGAAAACAGATTCTGGGGAATGTTTCCTGCGGCGCGGAATGCCGCGTGGTCTTTTTCAATTTCATCTGCGGCCCGGAGCGCCTTTCCGGGCTCCACGTCGTAGGCTTCCAGTTTTACAAAATACCCTGCCGGGTCTCCGAAGAGAGCCGCGGCAAACGCCGCCATGCCTGCCAATATTGCCATGATTTTTTTCATGTGTCCTGTCCTTTTTATATCGAGGTTTGCGCCGCTGGGCCCGGGCGGATTTCCGCCTGCGCCGCCGCGCCGCTTTTGGTTTATGACGGTATGTTGGGGATGTTATGTTGAAATGTTATTCAAATAATGCGGCCATATTCAAACAAAAAAATGCCTCCCCGCGCAGTGCGGCGCAATGCGCGCCGCCGGATGCTAAAAGGGCGGAGCGAGCGTGGCGGCTTGCGAGTCCCCCTGTTTTTTTCTGCGCCTAAGGGGCGCGACCGGGGGAATCCCGGGAGGGAATCCTCCGGATGGGAACTTGCGCCGGGGCCCGCTGCTCGGCGTGCGAAATGGGCGGGCGCCCTTCGGATTTTGACGTGGCGCAGCTTGCCGCATCCGGTGTCCCGCCATTGCCGAAATCCGGCTTCATTTTTCCAAAGCCAAAATCTCTGCGCGGCGTGTGGAAAGGCGGAGTCTCCGGAAATTCCCCTGCGGGGGAGATTTTTCAATGCGGACCGGGGCGGGCGCCTCCGGCTCTCTCATGCAGCAATTTTCCCGGGCAGGCGCTGCCCATGCCAGCCCGAAGCTCCCCGGCCCTGTCAGGAGTGCGAAGCTTCAAGGCTTTCGGCGTCGCCAAGGCCGTTTGAGCGCATGAACTCTGCAAAGTCGTCCGGAATGGGGGCGCGTATCAGCATGCCGGGGACGACCTTCGTGAAGTCCATCTCCCATGCGTGCAGGGCCTGCCTTTTCATCTGGACGAGCTTGAGGTCCGCCTCCGAGAGCCCGTTTTCGACAAAGTGCAGGTATACGTTTTCGTCGGGGCCGTAGATTTTGTCGCCCACTATTTCCCGGCCTATCCACTGGGCGTGCGCGCGTATCTGGTGCTTGCGCCCGGTTAGGATTTCCACGGCGCAGAGGGTGTGGCGCGGCCCGCGGCGCAGGGGGAGGAAGCGCGTGGCCGCCCTCTTTGCGGAGGCGCGGTCGGGGGCGCAGGCCTGCTTTATTGCGACCTGCGAGTTTTTGTCGCCGGCCAGAGGCTGGGTCACGACGTACTCGCCTTCAAGGGCGCCGTTTAGTATGGCCAGGTACTTTTTGCCGACGTCCTTTGTCTCGACGGCCTTCTGGGCGATGCCGGCCGCGCGCCTGTTTTTTGCGAGCACGACCGCCCCGCTCGTCTCCCTGTCGAGCCGGCTTACGAGGTGCATCACCTCAAGCCCGGAATACTCCCTCGCCGCGCCGACGAGGCTCGAAAGCGGGCCGTTTTTAGACGGGTGGCACACGAGCCATCCGGGTTTGTTTATTGCGAGGAAGTCGTCGTTTTCGAGGAGTATCCAGGTTTTGAATTCGTCGAGGTCCACAAGGCCCGCGGTTTCGCTGAAGTGGTCTGTCATTTTTTTGATGCCGTTGTGAGGGCGACGAAGCCGAACGCCATCCCCCTTGATGAAATTTCCGAGAATCCGGCGCATTCTATCATGGCGTGGAGCTCCTCCCGGCGCGGGAAAGCCCGCGTGGTTTTTGCGAGGTATTCGTAGTCGGCCCTGCATCCGCCCAATAGCGACGCGACGGCGGGCACGCACCTTTCCATAAAGAAATTCTGGACCGGTTCGAGGATTCCCGGCGCCCGCGCGACTTCCAGTATCGCAAGCCTCCCCCCCGGGGCCAGCACGCGGCGTATTTCGCGCAGGCACGCCGGCCTGTCCGCAAAATTCCTGAATCCGAACGATATTGCGCATGCCGAAAACGAATCCGGCGGGAAGGGCAGGGCGGAGGCGTCGGCCCGGACGAATTCCGCGCGCCCCGCAAACCCCGCGGCTTCCGCCTTCCTGCGGGCAAGCTCCAGCATCTCCGGGCACAGGTCGCAGCAGACGGCGCGCAGCGACGGGCTCAGGCGCAGCATTGAAAGCGCCACGTCCCCGCTCCCGCACGCGAGGTCGAGCACCGGGGCGGGGCCCGCTCGCTCTGCGGCCGCCCTGGCCGCGCGCGCGCGCCACAGCCTGTCCAGGCCGCCGCACATCGCCCGGTTTATGAGGTCATATTTGGGGGCGACGCGCGCGAACATTTCGCGCACCTCGTCGGGATTTCTGCTGTTGGGGTTTGGCGCGGGGGGCATGGGTTGAAAAATGGCTCGGTTTTTGGGCATGCGGATTCGGAATGGCCCGCAAAGCCTTGATTTAAAAGCAAAAAAGTGTTTATTTGTCTTGAAATTGCCCGTTTTTAGCTCCATATCAAACAAATTTTATAAAAAGAACTACTATAAACAGGCATAACCATGCAGAATCTAACTAAACGCGAAATAGTTCAGAAAATTTACGCAACCAAGCCGGAGTGCCGCAACGGGAGCGTCCTTCAGAACGACGTCAAGGACATCGTGCAGATGACCCTCGACACGATAGTTGACAGCCTGTCTTCCGGCAGGAACGTCGAGCTCAGAAATTTCGGCGTGCTCGAAGTCCAGATACGCAAGCCGCGCGTAGGCCGCAACCCCACGATGCCCGAAAACGACGTGATGATACCCAAGCGCGCCATCGTGAAGTTCAAGTCCGGCAAGGAGCTGAAGGCGGCCCTCAAGAAGCTCGACCTGTCCATAGTGGAGCGGGGCAAGGAATCGCGCTCGCGCAAGTAAGATGTTTAAGACCCTTCCAGGATTCCGCGAATTCTACCCGGCGGAGTGCGCGGAAAAGGCCGCGCTTTTCGACGGATGGAGGAGGACGGCGAAGTCTTTCGGCTTTGCGGAATTTGAGCCGCCCGTGCTCGAGCAGCTCGACCTTTTCACGGAAAAAAGCGGCGAGGAAATCAAAAGCCAGCTTTTTGAATTCGTCGACAAGGGCGGCAGGGCCGTGGCTCTGCGCCCCGAAATGACCCCGTCGCTGGCCCGCATGGCGGGCGCCAGGGCGGGCGGCCTGCGAAGGCCGGTCAAGTGGTTTGCCATCGGCGAAAACTACCGCTACGAGCGCCAGCAGAAGGGCAGGCTGCGCGCCTTTTACCAGTTCAACGCCGACATCCTCGGCGAGGAGTCCGTTTCCGCCGACGCGGAGGCCGTGGCCCTCCTTATAGAGTCTCTGCGCGCCTTCGGGCTGACGCGGGACGAGTTCCGGCTGCGCCTCGGCGACCGCAACCTCTGGGTTCTCTTCCTCGAGGGATGCGGCGTGGGCGAAGACTTCATAATAAGGGTGCTTTCTGTCGTCGACAAAATTGAAAAGGTCTCGCCCGCAGCCTTCAGCGAAATGATGGCGGAGGCGCTCTCGGGTTCGGGATGCGAGCCGTCCGCGCTCGTGGAAAAGTGCCGCGAATTTGTGGCGGTTAAGAGCCTCGAGGGCCTCAAGGCCGCCTTCGGGGGCGCCGACGGGGATTTCAAAAACAAGGTCGAGGCCAGGCTCTCCGACTGGGACGCCCTCATTGGGCTTCTGGGCGACATGGGCGTGGCCGGCTTCGTGAATGTCGACATGGGCATCGTAAGGGGCCTGGCCTACTATACGGGCTTTGTGTTTGAGGCTTTCCAGACGGTAGGCACCGGCCGCGCGCTCGCCGGCGGCGGAAGGTACGATTCTCTCGTGAAAAAGCTGGGCTTTCCGGACATGCCCGCCGTGGGCTTCGGCATGGGCGACGTCACCGTGTCGGACCTCCTGAAGCTCGTGGGCAAAATGCCCGAGGGCCGGGTCTCCCCGGACGTCTATGCCGTGATAGGCTCCGAATCGCTGCGGGGCGCCGCCCTCGGCGCGGTTTCGTCCCTGCGCCGCGCCGGAATCGGCGTAGAATACCCGTTCCGCGCGGCGGGATTCGGCAAGCAGTTCAAAGCGGCCGACGCGTGCGGGGCCAGGTTCGCTGTCATATTCGGCGAGGACGAGATGGCGGGGGGCTGCGTTAAGGTTAAAGACCTCAAAAGCGGCTCGGAGGAAGAGGTTCCCCTGGAAAAGCTTTCCGCACACCTTCTCGAAGCGAAGAAGGCCGGGCTCTGACGCGCCGCGCCCGCTGGCGCGCACGTTTGGAGAAGGCATTGCGGCGCATTTTTATGCGCCGTTTTTTTTGTCCCCTCACCGCGCCGGATTGCTGGGTGCTCTTTTGGAAACATTGCGGATTATTTGCAGCGGGGCGACCCGCCGCGTTTCCGACTCGGCCGGGCTTGGGATGCGGGGGCGCACTCGGGGTATCGCGGCTTTTTTGTTTGCGGAGCCTCCCGCCCGATTGTGGCGGCTCGGGCGGAGTTTCCTTTCCCCGCAGCCTGCTCCGGATTTTGCCGGGAGGCGGGCTTTCATCCTGGATGGCGCGCGCTTTGGAGTTTTATGTTTTCGCGTGCACGCCGCCTCCGGAGGCGTTTTGCGTTTCCGCATCCCGCAGCCTGCGGGGGGGCGAATCCCGGGGCATCGGGGGCGGTGTGCGAATATTTTTGGCGAAAGTTTGCTCCGCGCGGCGGGGGGCTTGTGCGCATTTCCGCCCGCCTGGGAAGCTTCTGAATCCCCGCGAAATGCCGTGAAAATAGCGCATGCTTGCCGGTGCGCTCCCCGATTGCAGTGCGCTCGCCCCGCCGAATCCCGCCCAGCGCGTCCCTGCGAATTTTTAAAATGTTGCAATAAATCCGGCGCGCCGCTGTCATTACATGCGACGCTTCCATCGGGCCTGCGGCGCAGGGCGGGAATGGGGCACCCTTTTTTTTGAAATGGCGGACGAATCTGTACATGCGAGGTACGCGGCGAGGCTCACGGCCTACGCCATGGGCATCTGTTCCGACGCGGAGCTTTCGCGCGACATCGTCCAGGACGTATTCTGCGAATATTTCAAAAATCCGCCGCGCAAGGATGTGGCCTCCTGGTTTTACAGGGTGTGCAAGAACAAGCTACTCAACCGCCTGGTGCGCGAAAGGCGCATGTCGGGCTGCGGCGAGGAGTTCTTCGATTCCGTGCCGTGCGAGCGTCCCTGCCCGTCCCGCACTGCGGAGAGGAACGACTCGGTCTCCCGCCTCATGGAATTTCTGGCCCGCCTCCGCCCCGAGGAGCGGGAAGCCTTGACCCTAAAATACTTCGAGGAATTTTCATACGCGCAGATAGCGGAGATAATGAATACCACATCCTCGAACGTGGGGACCCTGATTTTCAGGGGAATGTCGAAGCTCAAGTCAATGATGTCGGAGGACGAAAAACCATGAACGAAGAAATTTTGAGATACCTGCACGGCGAATGCCCGCCCGCCGAAAGGTCCGCCATAGAGGCGCGGATAGCTTCCGACGCGGACTTCCGACGCGAATACGAAGATGCGGCCGCCTTCCATGCCGGGCTGAGGGAGCTCTTCGACGCCGCCGCGCGCGCGGATGTGCCGGATGCTGCTTCGGCGCGCGCGGAGAGGCTCGTTTGCGACGCCGTCCGGTTCGGGCGCCGCCGGGCGCGTCCGGAGGGCTTCCTCCGCCGGGCGGCCATGCATGCCGGCCTTCCCCTGGCCGCGTGCGCGGTTTTCATGTTTGCCGCGCTCTCCTTTGTGAGGGACTCCCGGAACGCGCCGGGGTATGCCGGGGGGGAGGGCCGCGCCGCCGCCGGCGCGCCGGTTGCAGTGGACATTTCCGGCTACGCCTCCGCCCCCGCTTTGCGCTCGGGGCCGATTGCCAGGGATAGGGTTTCAGGCTTTGCCGACTTGCGCGTGGAGGCCGATTCCTACGCCGCCTCCGACGGATTCGGCCTTCCCGGGCCAGCCGACCCGCTCGCCTATTCCGCCGCCCCCAAAGCCGCCCGGGCCGCGGCGATGGCTCATGCGGCCCCGCCTCCCCCCGCCGTGCGGGCCGGCTCCTCCGCCGCTACGGTCGAGGAGATACTGGCGAAGGCGTACGCTGCCTCTTCGTGGGGCCGGAGCGGAACGGTTTACACGGTTTCGGACACTGCGGCGCATGGGTATTCGCACGGCGCCTATGCGGAGTTTGCAGACGGCGGGAATCCGGAGCTTTCGGCGCGCGGGGCGGAACCCCGGGGAGCTTCCCCGGCTTCGGCCGGCGTCTGCCGCGCCGCTGATGCGGCTTTCAAGCCGTTCCGCGCCAGGAGCCAGGCTTCGGAGCTTCTCGAAATGACGATTTCGACGGAGGAGGCTGCGGGAAGGCCGCATTCGGCGGCGTTTTCCCCGTCGCTTTATTAGATGGGATTGCGCATGAAAACATTTGATGCGATATTCTTTGCCGCGGCGGCGTGCGCCTTGTGCGCCGCGTATGGCCAGGCGTACGGCGGCGGGGAAAAGGCTCTCGAAATGGAGACCTTCACTTCCACGGATTTCTCGGAACTTGAAAGGCGGGGGCGCCCGTGGCTTCTGGGTGCGTCCGGGCTGAGGGAGGCCCGCCCGCCGAGGGACGTCGTGTCGCTTCTCCTGCGGAATCCGTCCGACCGCGAGCTCTTCAACCGTTCAAACGCCACAATCCTGGCATGTTTCGGGGGGGGCGAAAAGGGGGCGAAACTGGAGACGGTTTTTGTTCCGCCCAATTCCCCGTTGGAGGCCCCGGCCCGCCCGGGGGAGATTGTATGCATACTAAATTCCGTGGACGGGATGCGGTATGAGCCGCTGCGTTGGTCCGGCGAGGCCGGAGCGTGGATTCCGCTCGACTTTTACGAACTGGAAAAGATGGCGGCTTCCGGCTCTTCCGCCGCGCAGGTTGTGCTGGGCGGCTACTATCTGCGCGGGGAAAGGGCGGCGGGGGATTTCAAAAAGGCCTACGAATGTTTTGCGTCCGCCGCGCAGGCGGGCAATCCGGCCGGGCGCCTCGCCCTCGGGCAGATGTTCCGCGACGGCGTAGGCGTCGAGGCAGACCGGGAGAGGGGCGCCGAATATGTGAGGGAGGCCGCCGAGGCCGGATATGCGCCCGCATTCTCCTATATGGGATACGCCCTGATGAAGGGCCTCGGCTGCGCCGAGAATCGCGCCGCTGCGCGGGCGTGGCTCGAAAAGGGCGCGGCGGCGGGGGACGACATGGCGTTTATGCTATTGTCCGAACTCGCGGCGGCCGAACCCGGCGGAAGAAGCGCCTCGGCGAATTTTCTCGCGGAGGCGCGCAGGCGCGGAAACCGCCACGCAGCCGAACTTCTCGGCGACATGCTCTACGCCGAAGCCGTGCGCGTCAGGGCCGGGGGGGAGCCCCGCATAAGGCTCGACGCCGTGCGCAATGACGGGGAGTCCGGGTGGATGCCTCTTTTAAACATGGCAGGCGAGCAGTATTCCTACGCGGCCGAGCGCGGGATGCCCGGGGCCATGGTCAAGTTTTCCTATTTCGGATACGTCAGGGCCTCCGATCGCGCCTTTCTCCAAAACAGGGCGGCGGAAATCCTTATGGAGGGCGCGGGGGACAAGCCTGCGCGCGCCTTCTACGCCCTCGCCCTGCTGCATTCCAGGTTCGACCGCTCCAAATATCTGGCCTGCATGTCCCGCGCGTGGGAGGAGTCGAAGCCAGGGGATGCGGGGTTCGACCGCGCGAAGGCCGGCATGTGCGCCGCGGAATGGAAGGCCAGAATGGGCGACGCCGCGGGGGCGTTTGAAATACTTGAAGATGTTTACTCCGAATACGGGCGCCCCGAGGCGCTCTTTGAAATGGCGGCCATGCGGCTCGACAAGTCGGGCCCGGTGTACGATCCCGCCGAAGCCCTTTCGCTTTGCTTTCAGGCGGAGGAGGCGGGTGCGGTCCAGCCGGCGCTGTCGGCTCTTGCGCGGGCGCACACGGGGGATTTCTCGGGGGTGGAGGCCGTGTTTGCGGCGCCCCCGTCCGCCACGGAAAGCGAGCGCGCCCGGGCCCTCTTCAGGATGGCCGACTTTGCGGACTTTTCGATAAACCCCCGGGGGGCCTACGACCCGTCGTCTTTTTCCGAAAATCCGCGTCCGGAGCAGATAGTAAAGTGGTACGGGGAGGCCGCGGCGCTCGGAAATCCGGACGCCATGTCCCGTTACGGCGAATATCTGGAATTTGAGAAGAAGGACGGCCCCGGGGCGTTTGAGTTGTACGGGAAGGCTTTCGGGGCGGATCCGCTGTGCGAGGGCGCGGTGAATCTTGCGCGGGCCCTGGGCGAGGGCGCCATATGCCCGCCGGACGTGGCGCGCGCGCGCGAAATCATGGATTCGCTTAGGCATGCGCAAAAGCCGTCGTCGGCAAGGGCGCGCATGGAAAAGGGGTTCGACGTGACGGCGAGCCTGTATTCTGCAAGGCATTCCGACATACCCGACGAGGTGAGGGCCCTGCTTCCCCTGCTGCATTCCGGGAACGCCCAGGATGCGGAGGGTTATGGGAAGCTTCTGGACGCCGCCGTGCGCTTCGTGAAATCCGGGGGCGCCAGCCGCCTGGCGGGCGAGGATGCGCTCGCAATTTTTGAGGCCGCCGGGGACCGCGCAGCCGGCGAGGGCGACGAGCTTTCCGCCGCCGATTTTTACACGTCCCCCGGAGGCTTCAGCAGCCTTCCGGCCGCCTCCCGGCTGCGCGCAAAGGCCGCCGCGCTTTACATTAACGGACGCGGAAAGCTCGAAGATGCGGATTTTGCCGCAAAGCTCCTCGACGGGGCGGACTCCAGCCTGTCCGTGGCAGCCCATGTCCGCGCCGGCGACTTTGCCGGGGCCTTCGCCATAATCGAAAGGCTCTGCCCACGGTCCGCATCCGCGCCTTCGCCTGATTTGCAGCGCATAAAATACGTGCGGGACTTCATACTGAAGCGCAACGGCCCGCCTTCGGAATATGAAGTCGCCGAAAAAATCCTTGCCGAATGCGCCCGCTCCGGAGCCGACGGCGCCCTTGAGGACCTGGCCGAAGTCAGAATGTACCTGGGCGATTTCGACGGGTATTTCAGGGCGGCGAAGGCGGGTTTTGACGCGGGCCGCCCGGGATGCACCCAGCTTTACGGGCGCGCCCTTGAATTTGGCATCGGAACTGCCGCAGATGCGGACGCCGCGCTGGAAGCCTACCTGAAGTCCCTAGAATTGTTCGGGGCGGAAATGGCCTCCGCGCAGGACGGCGGAGAAAATCCCGCAGCGGACGGCGAAAATGCCAGAAGATTGGGCGAGGCCCGCATGCGCGCGGCGCACATTCTCATGGCGCGCGGGGATTTTGCCGGGGCAGAAAAAGCAATCGGGGCCCGCGAGGGGTTTCTGAAGGCTGCGGTAAAGTATTTCTGGGAGAGGGGCGAATACGCGGAATCTGCCCCATGGCTTGAAAAGTGGAAGTCGGAATTTCCGGACAGCGTCGAACCTGCGGCGCGCCAGGCTGAAATGGCATCCCTCGGCCTCGGACGCGCGAAGGATTTCGGGGAGGCGATGAACCTCTACCTCTCCGCAATGAATACCGCGAGGAAGAATTTTTCCTCTGCCACAGACGGCGCCCGGGGATGGAGGTCCGAAATTTCGGACGTGAAAATCCTAAATGGAGGGATGATTTCGCTTCTCCTTGAAAACGGGAAAACTTCGGAGGCGGCCGCTCTCATGTCGGGCTCGGAGGAGGCCGCGAAATTCGAGGGGGCGCTGTACCGAGGCTATTTCAGCGGGAAGTTTGACGAATCCGCCCTCGCGGCGCACGCACGCCTGCCCGGAGTAAAGAGGATGCTCGGGCTCCGCTGCCTGAAGGCCGAAAAGGATTTCGCGGCCGCGCGGGCGTGGTTTGAAAGCGCCGGAATCGCCTACGAGATGTCGAAGCAAAACCCCGAAAAAATAACGGCAGAAGACGCGCGAAAAGCGGCGGAAATGCTCTCAAAACTTCCCACCGGCGGGAAGTGATTGAGACGCCGGGCCGCGCAGACGGCGCCTTCACGGGTGTCGCGCCCCGCAGGGAGTTTTTCGGCTCGCGGCAATCTTGAAGAAAACGCGATACTTCCATTTATTTATAAGTAATATTAAATAGACTCTTGATGTCCCCGCCCAGCGATTGCCTTCAGGCAATGCGGCGAGACGAACTCACAGCCGCCCGGACTCGGGCGGCGCACGCCGCACCAAGATGCGTAAGCATCTTAGATTAAACGGCATGTTGGTGCGCTTATTTGTAAAAAAGACTATCTAATCATACTCTAGATTCTACTACTTCAGTGCACACTCTTGATTGTCTCCACCCAGCAATTGCCGCCAGGCAATGCGGCGAGATGAACTCACAGCCGCCCGGACCCGGGCGGCGCACACCGTATCAAGATGCGTGAGCATCTTAGATCCAACGGTACGTTGGTCTTAGATTAAACGGCAGGCTTACTTATTAAAAAGAGACAGACATAAATTAGAATACCCCAAACGAAATGAAAAAGCCAGGCAGGATTTTTCCTGTCCCCGTGAAATTCCATTTCAGAATGCGCTTTCCGTCCCCTCGTCTATGTCAGACCCTTATCAAATACACTCCTGATTGTCCCTGCCCAGCCATTGCCGCCAGGCAATGCGGTGAGACGAACCCACAGCCGCCCGGACCCGGGCGGCGCACGCCGTACCAAGATGCGCAAGCATCTTAGGTTAAGCGGAACGCTTACGGAACGTTGGTGGTATGTTGGAGTTTAAAAAATGAGGCGTTGTGAAAATTTTGCTTGCAAGCTTGGGATATGTGGCCATGCTAAAAGTTTCTTTATAAGGGCTGGTAGCTCAGCGGTCAGAGCAGACGACTCATAATCGTTTGGTCGTGGGTTCAATCCCCACCCGGCCCACCATTTTAAAAACCCCGCAAATCCTTTGTTTGCGGGGTTTTTTATTGATAAGCAAAGGCTTAAAGGGTGCTTGCAAAATTTGGCGTTGCAAGTTTTTGCGGGGGTTTAGGCGTGAAAAAATGACAACAAGATGGCGGGGAAATCCGTCATTGCATTGTTTCCGGAGGTACTTTCTCGATTTGCCTGGCAGGATACTTTTTTATAGCAATGCAGATTAAAGCCCGTAGATTGCCAGGGCGAAGTCGAAGGTGTTTTCTTTTTCCTTGCCGAGCTTGCCGCCATAATATGCGGCGCCTCCCTTGTAAACGTCGCGGTCGGATTGCCTCCAGTAAAACGGCGTTGAGCCTTTTTTGCTTTGGATTTCAAACATATATTTGTGTCCCGCTTTCAGACTGACTTGGTTTGCGCCTTTAAAATCGAAATGGATTAGGCCCGCCCCCTGCGCGACGTAGCCGATTTTTAGACCCTTGCCGCCGCCGAGCAGATTCTTGCCGGTATCATAGCTCTCCGCGTCGGCGCCGTCGTCCTTTCCCAAATCGTACAGGGCGAGGGTGAGGGGCGATTCGTCCGAGGCGCCTTCGCCGTCGCCCCCGTAGACTGCGATGCGTCCGAGCTTCATATTTTTTTCGGCTACAAAAGTCTGGGCCATCTTATCAACACCGTTATTTCTGTTGTTGAAGCCGACGCTCTGGATTGCAAAAATGGGGCTTTCCAGGCTTGCGAATGCCGGGGTGCCCACCCATCCCCTGGCTCCGAACCCCTCGTTTTGGGAGAGGAACGCCGCGTTCTGCACGAGCCCGACGCCCGCGTCCGTCTTTTGCGGCACGGCGATTTTCCCGCCGGGCTTCTTTGGCGCCGGGGGCAGGCTGAGCCCTTCTTTTGTCTGCTCGATGCGCTGAATTGTCCCGTCTGGATTGTAATGCAAATATTCTATGCAAACCGCCCTGCGGCCCAGCGCGCCCGAACGCCCGTCGGGCAAAGTCAAATCCGCATTGTGGTAAATAAAATAGGACTGTCCCTTGAATTCAATTATTGCGGGATGGATTGTGTAGCTGTTTTTTGCGCTGCCAGTTATCAGGCCCCGGTAGGTCCAGGGGCCCTTCATGCTTGGCGCGGTGGCGTAGCTTATCTTTTCCCAGAAGCCCTGGTGGGCATGCGACGCATAAGTGAGGTAGTATGTTTTGCCGCGCTTGTGAATCCAGGGCCCCTCCGTGTAGTTCGGCAGATAGACCTGCTGGATGGGCCCGTCCAAATCCACCATGTTCTTTTTCAGCTTTGCGATGTAGCAGTTTGGATTGCCCCAGCACAGCCAGGGCGTTCCGTCGTCGTCGATGAAAACGGTAGGGTCGATGTCGTCCCAGAAATTCGGATTCGGCGTCATCTCGTCAGTGACAAGCGCGGAGCCTTTCGCGTCGGCAAAGGGCCCCGTGGGGCTGTCTGAAACCGCCACGCCTATTGCCTTGCATGGCTTTGGGGCGCCGTGCTGGACGGTTGCGTAGAAGTAAAATTTCCCGTCTTTTTCGACGACTTGCGCCGCCCATGCGTCGCCCGACGCCCATTTGAAATCCGTGGGCTTTAGCACGGGGCCGTGGCAGGTCCAGTTTTTCATGTCTTTTGACGAGTAGCAGAGCCACTCGTGCAAACCGAACATTTCGCCATCTTTTGCCTCGTCGTGCCCCGCGTACAGATACACTGCGCCTTTATGGACGAGCGCGGCCGGGTCCGCCGTAAACCTGTCTGTCGCGACTGGGTTAGAGCCTGCAATTTTTTGCGAAAAAATCGCATTTGCGCAGGCGAGAGGCAGGAGTGTCACAATCCATATTTTTAGTTTCATATGCCGGTCTTATTGGTTTGTTTTCGGCGATATAATCCCACTTTGTCCGGCTTTGGAAGCCCGCTTTTAAATTACAGTAATTTTATATGGACGGCGAATTGATTATTGTGCGCGCCTACGGGAAATGCCTACGCCGTTTTGCAGCAGATACCGGATTGGGGGCGCACATGGACGGCCTGGGAGGCAGCTAGTGTGCGGGGCGTTTTTGTTTGAATCCCACGGGAATTTTTGCATCATGCGAAGTGTATGGAGCCATTTTTCAGATGCATGTTCCGCCTTGCCGCGCTTTTTATTGCGTTGGCCGCACCCGCCGCGTTTCCGGCCGGCAAGCCCTATGAAAAGATAGACCCTTCCACGCTCAGGGGGAAGTTCATGTGCGGCTACCAAGGCTGGTTCAGGACTCCCGGAGACGGCGCGGACATGGGCTGGAACCATTACAGCCGCCTCAGAAACGAAGTGCGTCCGGACTCGCTTGTGGTTGACATGTGGCCGGACGTCTCCGAGTTCGGCGAGGGCGACACGGAGGAGGTTCCCTCCCTTAAAATGCCGGACGGCTCCCCCGCCCGCGCCGTCAGCTCCCACAACCCCCGCGTCATAGACACCCATTTCAGGTGGATGGCCGAATACGGGATAGACGGCGTGTGGCTCCAGCACTTCCTCATCGGCCTGAAGGGCGGAAAGGACGGCGCGGGCTACATGTCGCGCAGAAACAACATGGAGCATGTGAAAAACGCCGCCGAAAAATACGGGCGCGTATGGGCGGTATCGTTCGACACAGTCGGCGTCCCGCCCGAAAAGATTGCAGAGCAAGTCATCGCCGAGTGGAAGCGCATAGTCGACGCCGGCTACACCGAAAGCCCGGCCTATCTGCGCGAGGGGGGCCTGCCCGTCGTGCACGTCTGGGGCTACTATTATTTGAACGAGGTGAACCTCATGAATCCGGCCGCCGGGCGCAAAATTTTCGACTTCTTCAATTCAGGCGGCAAGTATGCGGCTTCCCTTGTCGGCGGGGGGAGCTGGGACTGGGCCTCCAATCCGGATCCGGAATGGCGCGAAATGTATTCCCGCTTCAAATTTTACACCCCGTGGAACGTCGGCAACAAGCGCCGCTGCGAAGACGGCACGTTCGGCGCGAGCATGGGCTTCTGGAAGGGGGACAAGGCGATGGCCGAAAAGAACGGCACGTTCTGGATTCCCGTGGTCTACCCCGGCTTCACCTGGGACAACCTCCGCAGGACGAAGCCCGGCGCCAGCCTCATCCCCCGCAAGGGGGGCGACTTCTTCTGGGAGCAGTTCTACGAGGCCGCCAAACTCGGCGTGGATACGTTTTACATCGCCATGTTCGACGAGATTGACGAGGGCACTGCCATATTCAAAATAGAGCCGAACCCGCCCGTGAACGCCCACTTCGTCGGCACGGACGGGATGCCCTCCGACTGGTGGCTGAGGCTGGCCGGCGAGGCCAGGCGCATAATAAAGTCCGGCGAGCCCTTCCCGCGCGAAATCCCCATAAAGCCCTGAGCCCGCCCCGGAGGCGCTTTGAAGCGCCCGGCTCCCGGCCTCCCCGCCGCAGCCTGCCTCTTCGCGGGCGTTTTCTGCCGCATCGCACGGGGGGCGGACGCGGTGCGCGCGGGGCCAGGCTCTAAATCTGTTTGCGCCAAAAGCTCTTGCGCGTCCGGTTTTCAAAAAAATGCGAAAAAAAGCTTGAAAGGGGATTCGGACGGCTGTTATGTACTGTTATGTAAAAAGGCCGATTTTCACTTAACCGGGCGCATAAAATGCCGAGAAAGATTAGATTTTTGCGCATTGCGGCGGCCGGTTGCGAGGGGGGAGAGGAGCCTTTGGCAGGGCGCCGGCTTCGGGATTTTTTCCGGGGCTGCCTCCGGCATGCCGGCCTGCTTCAACGCATTATTATAAATATATGAAGGGAATAATCGAGGGCGTTTTGCATATGTAAACGGTCTTTTGTCGGCTTGCGGGGAGGCTGTGCCCTTCCATGCCGCCGCTTTTGCATACAAATTTAATAATACAGACAAAAATGAGCATAAGCAGAAGAAAATTCATAAAAGGGGCGGCCATTGCCGCCGCGATGCCCCTCATTTTCAAGGGATCGCTTTTTGCGCGCGGAAACGTGCGCCCCAACAGCAGGTGCAACCTGGGCGTCATAGGCGTCGGCAAGATGGCAGACGGCCACTTAAACGGTCTGGCCGACCTCCCGTACTGCCGCGTGACCGCCCTTTGCGACGTGGACGACAAGCGTCTGGCCTTCTGGTCCAAGAAGCTCGTCGACAAGTACGAGAGGAAGAACTTCGCGCATGACAAGCCCAAGTGCTACAAGGACTTCCGCGAACTCCTCGCGGACCCGTCAATCGACGCGGTCTACATCACGACCCCCGACCACTGGCACGCGATAATATCGATTCTCGCCGCCCGCGCCGGAAAGGCCATCTATTGCGAAAAGCCGATGACGTTCTCCGTCGAGGAGGCCCGCAAGGTCACCAAGGCCGTCCAGGACGCCGGCGTGGTGTTCCAGGTAGGCTCCCAGCAGCGTTCCGACGAGGGCTTCCGCCGCGCCGCGCAGCTTGCCAGAAACGGCCATCTGGGCGAGGTAAAGGAAGTCTGGGCGCGCCTGAACTACGGTCTGGCCTCGACCCGCAACTGGAAGTACGAGGAAGTCCCGGCCGGCGTCGATTGGGACATGTGGTGCGGCCCGGCCCCCTACAACCCCTATTCGCAGAGCCTGCTCCCGATGCTTTCGGATTCCGAGGAGCCGTATTCCGAACACGGCTTCCCGGCGTGGCGCGACCATCTCGACTACGGCAATTCAAACCAGGCCGACTTCGGCGCCCACCACTATGACATCGGCCTCTGGGGCCTCGGTCTGGACGGCAAGGGCCCGGACGAAATCATCGTTTCCGACAAGGGCGACCTGCCCGGCCTCAAGAATTCCCGCCAGTACATGTATCTCGCCAAGGGCCCGCAGGGCAACGAGGTGAAGATAATAAAGGGCAACCAGCCGGACGTGCCGTTCGACTACGCCGTGACTTTCGTGGGCACGGAGGGCATCGTCGCCGCCGACCGAGGCGCCAAGTTCTGGGCCAACAAGAATTCGCTAAACGACATGAAGATAGCGGATTCCGACCTCGTTTACCAGAAGTCCGCCAACAACTCCCACCGCGACAACTTCTTCGACGCCGTGTTCAACGGCTCGCCCGTCGTGGCCCCCGTCGAGGGCGGGCGCTCGTCGGCCGAAATCTCGATAATCGGCAACATCGCCTACCGCCTCGGCCGCTCCCTCAAGTGGGACTGGAAGAACGGCAGGTTTGACGACGACGAGGCAAACCAGTTCCTCAGCCGCCCCAACCGCGGCGAATGGGCCCTCATCTAGGAAAGGCAAACCCCGAAAACGCAAAAGGAAGCATTATCGTGAAAAAATTCGCATTCGCATTTCTGGCATTCGCCGCTGCGGCGGGCTGCGCCTTCGCCGCTCCGAGGGGCAAGGTCTCCTGGCCTGAAAACTCCGACGTCCTCGACAATACGACCAAGGAGAACACCCACTATTACAACGACAAGAAGGACAAGGAGGGCAACCCCTACGTCGAGTACATCCGCGACAAGGTCCTGACTCCCGAGCAGCTCGCAAAGACTGCGGAGGCCGCCCCCAAGCGCCTCCTCGTCAAGCCCCGCAAGGTCCGCCACTTCCTCGTCTGGGACAGGACGGACGGGTTCCGCCACACCGAGGGCATTCCCGCGTTCCGCGCCTATCTGGAAGCCATGGAAAAGAACTCCGGCGGCATGTGGAAGATGCACTTCACTTCCGACCGCAGGGAGTTTGAAACGCTCGAAAGCCTCAAGAAGTACGACTGCGTGATAATCAACAACTGCACGGGCCGCTTCTTTGTCTCCTACAAGAAGGACAGGGCCGAAATGACGGGCGAGGAGAGGCGCGCCGACGACGAAATGAACATCGTCTGCCGCGACAACCTCATAAAGTACGTCGCCGAGGGCGGCGGCATCATGGGTGCCCACGCCGCCTGCGACGCCATGGACGTCAAAAACGGCAAGGACCCCGACGAGAAGTTCCCCGCGTATCCCGAAATGATGGGCGGCCGCTTCGCCGGGCACCCGTGGGGCGCGGGCAATCCGGAGGAAACCTTCATAATTGAGGACCCGAGGAACCCCGTCCTCAAGGGCATCTGGTCTGGCGACGAGTTCAAGCTCCAGGACGAAATCTACACCTTCATTGAAGAGTACGGCTACAACCGCAACAAGCAGCGCATTCTCATATCGCTCGACTTCGACCGCAGCCCCCTCGGCAACGGCGACGACCCGATGAAGCACACCCGCCGTAAGACCAAGGACTTCGGCGTGGCGTGGCTCAAGAACTTCGGCAAGGGCAGGATATTCTACGGGGCGTTCGGCCACAGGCTCGACGTCTACTGGCGCAACCCCGAAGTGTGCGAAATGTACATGCGCGGCCTCCAGTTCGCAAGCGGAGACCTGACGCTGCGCAAAAGCGAAGTCGAACCCCTGGGCGACAAGGCCCTGAAGGGCCGAGGCAGAAAATAGCCCGCACACCGTTTCAACCCGTTCTATTACAGGAATAAGAATGAAAAAGTATTTGACGATATTTCTGGGGGCCGCGATGGCCTGCCCCCTCCTGGCCCAGTGGGAGGACGACAAGGTCCTCACCCCCGAACAGATAAAAATGACCGAGGACGCCGCGCCCAAGAAGCTCGCGGTGAAGCCGAAGAAGGTCCGCAACATCCTCGTCTATACGAGGACGGAGGGCTACCGCCACACCGAGGGCATCCCCGCCATGAACGCCTTCCTGAAGGCCCTCGAAAAGAACTCGGGCGGCATGTGGAAGCTCACCTTCACCGACGACCCCAAGGCGTTTGAGGCCGACAACCTCAAGAAGTACGACTGCGTGATTCTCAACAACACCACCGGCCGCTTCTTCTGCCAGCCCAACCTCGTCCGCCAGAAGTGGACGCCCGAGCAGCGCAAGGCCGAGGACGAAAAGAACATTACCTACCGCGACAACCTCATTGAGTACGTCAAAAACGGCGGCGGCGTCATGGGCGCCCATGCCGCCTGCGACGCCATGGACGTCAAAAACGGCAAGGACCCCGACGAGAAGTTCCCCGCGTATCCCGAAATGATGGGCGGCCGCTTCGCCGGGCACCCGTGGGGCGCGGGCAATTCGCCCGTGACCGTCCTCGTGGAGGATACCGGCCACCCGCTCGTCAAGGGCCTCTGGGACGGCAACGGGGAATTTTCCATACAGGACGAAATCTACACGTTCATAGAAGAGTATGGCTTCAGCCGCGACAAGCAGCGCGTGCTCCTTTCGCTCGACTTTGACCGCAGCCCCAAGGACGGCGGCAAGGACCCCCTCAAGGAAACCAGCCGCAAGGACAAGGACTTCGGCCTGTCGTGGCTCAAGGAGTACGGCAAGGGCAGGATATTCTACGGGGCGTTCGGCCACAGGCTCGACGTCTACTGGCGCAACCCCGACGTCTGCGAAATGTACATGCGCGGCATCCAGTTCGCCTGCGGAGACCTTCCCGCCGACGCCACCCCGCTCGGCAAGGACGTAATCGCCAAAGTCCAGGCGAGGGCCGCCGTAAACGCGATAAAGAGCCTGCGCAAAATCGAGTTCGGCGACAATCTCGGCCCCATCGAGACCACCTTCTTCAGGTCCTACAAGGCCGCGACCGAATCCGGGGAAGTCGCCTCTGAAATCGAAAAGCTCTGCGTCGCCGAGCTCAAGGCCGGCGAAGGCACCGCCCGCTACAAGAAGATTCTTTCCGAGATGCTCCAGGTGACCGGCGCCAACTCCACTGCAAAGGAAGTGGGCGAAATAATCCTGCGCGACGCGGCCTCCTCCGACCCGAAGGACCGCTACCACACAGAAAGCCTCTTCATCTCCCTCGCGCGCTCCTCCGACCCTGCGGCCAAGGCCGTCCTGTCGAAGCTCGCCAAGGCCGAACAGGACTACATCAGGCGCGACGCGGTGACTGCGCTTTCCTATTTCAAAGACCCCGCGACTGTTGCATTCATGGCGGACACCTTCGCCAAGGCCAACTCCTCCAAGGACGACCGCATGGCCTGGACCGCAGCTTCGGCCCTCGCGCGCATCGGAACCCCCGAAGCCTACGCCAGGCTCGCTGAGGCCTACAAGTCGGCCAAGTCGCCCTCCGTCAAAAACCAGGCCGGCGAGCTGCTGCTCTCCCATGCCGAAATGAACCCCAATGCGGCCGCCGCGTTCGCCCAGCAGGTTTACGCCGACAAGTCCGCCCCCAGGAACCTGCGCACTCTGGCCGCAATCCAGCTTGTCAGGGCCGGAAAGTCGGTGGACGACACGGTGCTTCTGGAAGACGTAATCAGGTACCTCGGCCGCAACAAGGACGTCAAGATTCCGGCCTCCATGGAGCTTGCAAAGCTTCCCGAATACCTCCAGGCGGAAATGGTTTACGCGCTCACAAACAGGGGCGAAGGCTACGAACAGATAGCCGCCCTCGCCCCGACGACGGCTGGCACGGCAAAGGCCGTGACCTACGCCGTGGCCAGGTTTGGCTCCGACAAGGATTTGGAGAAGGTGGCCTCCTTCGCCGAGCTTTATGACGGCGGCGACATGCGCAGCGCCGCGTTTGACATTGCCTCCATCAAAAGCACGGACAAGCTCCGCAAGCTCACCGAACTTTCCGGCAAGCTTCAGGGCAAGCCCCGCGAACTCATAGTTGAGGCCATGGCAAACCTCGACGCCTCCGCCAGTGTCGACTACCTCTTCGGCGTCGTAACAGGCTCCGGCTCCGACGCCGACAAGCTCGCGGCGCTCAAGACTCTCGAAAATGCCGTCGTCAAGAATTCCGAAGTGTTCGTGCGCGCCGCGGCCCTGCTGCCCAAGGCTCCCGACTCGCTCAGGCGCGGCGTAATGGGCCTCATGGTCGCCTGCTCGCGCCGCGACTGCGACGCCTCGATGGTCGCCGCCGCAAAGAAGCTCTTCGATGCCGCAAAGACTCCGGCCGAAAAGGCCCAGTTCCTCCGCTTCGCATCCGCAAATGCGGCGGAAGACGGCGTGAACCTCTGCCTGGAAGCCTACCGCCAGGGCATGAAGTCCCAGGCCCTCGCCGAGCTTTCAAAGTGGAATAACGCCTCCGCACTCGCCCCGATGATGGCCCTCGACCAGTCGCTCAAGGCCCCCGCCGACCGCAAGGCCGTGCAGACTGCGATGATTTCTGTCATAACCAAGGCCGGCGCGATAGAGCATGAGGCTTCGGACTACATCGTAAATAACGCCGTCGACAAGAAGGACTCCAGGCTCGTCTCAAAGATGAAGCGCCTCAACCTCGCCAAGTTCGAGCTTCAGAAGCTCCCCGGCGGCATCACCGGAACCGCCTTCAAGTCTGCGGGCGAACTCAAGAACGCCTTTGACGGCAACCGCGGATCGCGCTGGTCCACGGGCGAGGACCGCAAGCCCGGCCAGTGGATACAGTTTGAAATCCCGAATGTCCGCACGCTTTGCGCAATCGAGCTCGACCTCGGCAACTCCAAGGGCGACGGCATAAAGAGCCCCAAGCTATACGTCGGCGAGTCCATGGAAGACTTCGACGAGGTGGAAATCACCCTCGAAAAGAGCGAAAACGGCGACCTTCTCAAGTTCAAGGCCCCCAAAAAGGCCAAGCTCATCCGCATCGAAAACGGCGGCTCCTCCGGCGGATGGTGGTCTGTGCACGAAATCAACCTCGTTGACGACCCCTCCACCTTCAAGAATCTGCAGAAGATGCCGGGCGGCTTTGTCGCAGGTTCAAACCGTAACGCAAACGGCCTCAAGAACGCCTTTGACGGCAACATCGACTCCCGCTGGTCGACGGAAGGCTCGCGCGAGCCGGGCCAGTGGTTCATGTTCGGCTTCGACAAGCCCAAGACCGTCAATGCGGTGGTTCTCAAGCTCGGCTCGTCCTCCGGCGACAGGGTGCTCAACCCGAAGGTGTACGCCGGCGAAACCGTTGAAAAGATGGTTCCCGTCAAGGTGAAGTACTCCCAGGAAAAGCGCGAGGACGTGATAACGTTCGAGCCCGCAGTCAAGGCGAAGTACATCAGAATTGAAAATACGCGCGAAAGCGGCGGTTTCTGGTCAATCCACGAAGTTGAAGTGAAATAGCTTCGGCCGCATTCCGGCATTTGGGGCGCCGCGGTTTTTTTCCGCGGCGCCTTTGTCATTTAAAAAACCGCCCTTCCGCATGTGCGCGGCGGATATTGGCCTTTATCGCGCACAGTTTGCCGGTGGAAAATCCTTTGCCGGGCGGGGAGGCGGCTTTTTTGAACGCCTTTTAAATGTTTTTTCACCCGGGCCTGCCCCAATGGGAACTGCCTTTGCGCCGCCTGATTGGAGGCCGGTTCAAGAGCGCATCCAAACGCGCACATTGCCCGGGGCACAGGCATCCGCTTTAAAATTTTTAAGGGCCTGACAGAGATAAGGGAACGAAAAGCGGGCTGGGGGGATGGGATTTTGCAAAGAGAGGAAACGCCCGCTTAAGCTTCCGCAAAACGCCGCCTGATTTTTCCTTTCTTTCGGGGCATTCCAATCCATGCAAGCCTCATATTTTCTCATGGAAATCGCTTATGATGATGCAATATTTCCGGATGCGATTGAGGCAGCTCCGCTTGCCAATTTTTGTCCGGCCTTTTTATAATTTAAAAAAAATGGCAGAGATTTGCCAGAAAACGGCAAAAGCGTTCATGAGAAATTTGAACCCTTTAAAATAAAGGGCGTTGACAGTTTCTAAACCGCCGCCTGCGGGTTTTAGCCCCATCTCTCCCTCGTTTGAAATGCTCCGCATTTGCCTGCGGGGATTTTACTGATAGCATCTTTTGCGGACTTCCGGCCTGCGCCGAGTCCGATGTTTTTTAGTTACGGCTCCCTGCGGCAGCTTTTATTTGGGCCGCTTTGGATGGAGCCCCCCGGATGCGGGCCACTATTTTGAAACTTCGCGGCCGGTTTGGATTATTCGGCCTGGGCATCCGGGCGCGCGCCGCGATATGGCCCGAAACGGTGGGGCCATTCTGGATTGCGCCGCCTTTTTAATTCCGCCCCTGTCTTTAGGAGGGGAAACAGGGGAGGGCGCCCGGTTTTTCCGCCGCAATTTCAGGTTTTGGTTCCGAAAACCCGCGCGCCCTTGCGGATTGCATGAGTGCGTCGGGTCTCATCTTAGGCTCATGCAAATGTGTACCCGCGATTTGCCATGCAGGCGGCAGCCATGCGGGGGGCATGGCATGCGTGGAATTTCATTTCTCATTGGGGAATCTTCCAATGTTGGGGTTGCAGAATGTGCGGGAATGCCCCAATGTGTCGGGGTATGATAAAGGCAAAACTTTCGGATTCCAAAAGGTATGAATCGTGCAGCCCGCATTTTGCGGCTGTCTTTGAGGCGCTCGGGCGCATGTCGGGGGCGGAGTTCAAGGCCGGGGAAACCCTTGAGGGCGGATGCCGCTTCATGAGCCAGGAGTATTTCACGAAGCCTGCCTCCGAGAAGAAGCTGGAGGCGCACCGCAAATTTATCGACATACAGTTTGTGGCGGAGGGCGAAGAGGCGGCCTATTTCGGGAACGCCTCGGATTTTCCGGTGAAGGTTCCCTACGACGATTCGCGCGATGCGGAATTTTACGGCGGAGAGCCGAGGGAGGCTTGCGTGCTGCGGGCGGGGGAGTTTGCCGTGTTTTTCCCGGAGGACGCCCACCGGCCCGGATGCGTCTGCGGTGGGAAACCTGCCTTCGTCCGCAAGATTGTGGTGAAGGTTCCCGTCTGAGGCTGCGCGCGTCCGGATTTGGGCCTGCTTTATTTCTTCAAAAAATTCGTAATAAAAACCCGGCCCGCCGCTCATAAAGGGTGAAGGTGGAAACAATTTTGACGAAGGGGGCGCAGTGAGCGCCGGGACTCTGGAAAAGCTCGTGCGGGACCTCTCGCCGGGGCTGGTCGCCTACGTCTGGAGATTGTGCGGGGACGGGCACGCCTCGCAGGACATAGTCCAGGAAGCCTTCGTCAGGTTTTTGAAAAACAGGGAGCGCGTGGAAAATCCCGCCCCGTGGCTTTACAGGGTCTGCCGCAACCTGGCCTTCCGCCGGATGGGCAGGCGCGACTGGGACGTGAGCGTCGATTCCGCCGGACTTGACATGTGCGAATCCCCGGAGCCGCCCTGCACCCTGGCGCTGGAGGGGCGCGAGCTTATGGAGTGCGTGTTCGAGGCTCTGGGGCAGATGAATCCGCGCGATGCGGAGATTCTGGACCTGAAGTATTTCGGCGAGCTCAGCTACCGCGAAATCGCGGGAGTGCTGGGAATATCCGAAAGCAATGTCGGCGTGAGGCTCAACAGGGCGATGTCTGCGCTGCGCTCCCGCCTGAGGGCGTCGGGATTTTTTGAAGGGGAAAGGTGTTGAAAAATGAATGACAGGTCAAAGGCTGCGGATGCCGAAAATTCCGCGCTCGCCCGGGCCTATGCCCTCAAAAAGGGCGAATTTTCCCTAAGGGCGGAGCAGCTTGAGCTCCTCGGGCGGATGTGCCGCCGGGCGGAGCGCGGGGGCCGGCCGCGTTTGCGGCGCGCCGTTTCGGCCGTGCTTTGGGCCGCGTCGGCGGCCGCGTGCGCTGCGGCGGCTTTTGCCGCGCACTCCGCGCTTTTGGAAAGCCGCGCAAGAAGCGCTGCGGCCGAGGCCGAGATTGCTCGCCTCAGGGCGGAGCTCGCGCGCACGGAGTCCCTCAGGCGGGAGTTCGCAGAAATTGTTGAAATTTACGGGCGCGACCTTGTAGCCTCTATGGCGCAGTCGGAAGTTGACGCGCGCAGCGCCCTTATAATCGCGGAAGAGCGATATGTGAAAAATTCAAAGGGCTTCAACGCCGAATTTCGCGACGCCATGCGCCGCGCGGCAGACGGCGCGGAAGACCCGACGGCAAGGCCGGGAGGTGGGATATGAAAATCTTGGAATTTGCAAATGCGGCCCTCGCCCTGGCCGTCTCGGCACTCATCTTTTCGGCGGGGTGCGGCAGGGAAGGGGATTCCGAAAAGAAGGCGGCGTCCCCGGGCGGCTCCGAAGCGTCCGCCCCGGCGCCCGCGCGCTCCGCGCCTTCCCGGGCTGATGCGGGAGGGGATGCCGCCGCCCGCGCCGCCGCACTGCGCGTCCGGGCAGACTCGGGCGACTTCCGGGCCGCGCGCGAATTTTCGAGGATTCTCTCCTCCTTCGACGCCGAAAATTTTGCGATGCGCATGCGCGGGGAAAATCCCGACGCCGGCGGGCGCAGGCTCGCGCTTGCCGGGGTGCTCTTTGCGGGCGGAAGGGCGGAGGAGGCTGTCTATATCGCGGAAGACCTCGCGTATTCGGGCTTCGCGCCTGCTTCCGAAATGCTCTCAAAGTGGCTGCGCGAGACATCCGGGCGCGCGGAGTCGGGCGACGCTGCGGCGGCCTTCGACCTGTCGGGGTATTACGCGGCAAAGGGGCGTTCCGGCGAGTCTCTCAAATGGCTCGAAAAGTCCGCCTCGGCGGGGCACGCAAAAGCCATGGGCGAACTTTACAGGCGGAAATACCACAACTATCTCGAAGAAAACAGCTCGGAGGAGGCTATGGCGCTTCTGAAGCGCGCAGCCGGGCTCTCTGATCCGGATTCGATGCGCCGCCTCGCGGAGCTCACCGCATCCGGAAAGGGCGTTAAAGCCGACCCGAAGGTTGCGCTTGGCCTCTTCAGGCGCGCCGCCGAAGCGGGCATGGACCAGGCGGCCGAGGCCGCGCGGTTCTATGCGGATTCGGACCCCGCACTCGCGGAGGAGTTCGTAAAAAAGGTTTTCGGGCACGCGCTGGAAGGCGGCGCGGAAGGCGGGTATTACCCGGCCGCATACGCCTTCATGATGCTCGAATGCGGGGTTGGCGGACTCAAAAATCCGGAGCTTGCGGAAAGCTTCAAATCCGGCTTTGTCGCAGCATACCCGCATTACGCTTCGGACTTTTACATGGCGTGCGCGAATTACTATTCTTCGGATTCCCCGTTCAAGCCGGACCCGGAAAAGGTTTTGGAGAACCTGCGCATGGCGGCCTCGTCGGGCTCGGACGCCGCCGGGTTTGTCCTGGACTGCCTTGAGTCGGCGGGGGGGTGGCGCGTGTTCGACGCCGAGGGCCCGCGTTCGCGCGCAGACCTTGAAAGGTGGCTTGAACTCTACCGCAGGCACGGCGGAAAGACCCATCCAAACAGCCTTCTTGAGGCGTATATGAGGCATTCGCGCCCCGGCGCGGAGAGCCCCGAATTCGTGCGGGCGATGCTGGAGGATGTGGGGGGCGCCATGCGCAGCTACCATTGCAGAAGCGACGCCGCAGCCTGGCTTTGCGCCCTCTATTCCGAAGGCGTTACAGTCGAAAAAAATCCGGACGAAGCCGAGCGCTTCCGCCGGATAGGCGAGGCGTGCGACTATGAGCGCTTCTGCATCCAGATGCATTACATCTATTCTTCCCGCTCCTTCGGCGGCCTCCCGCCCGATGCCGCAAAGGCCGGGGAATGGCTGTGGGCTGCGGCGAAATCCGGGAGCAGGTACGCGCTCTATTCCCTTTCGGAATCCGCCGGGCGCGACCCGGTGCTGGCCGAAAAGTTCGGGGCCGAGTTCGGGGCGGAAAACGCCAGCCCCGAGGCTAAGTTCGAGGCGGCCATGAAGGCCGCGCTCTCCGGCCCCGAAGGGGAGGGCGCGCCCGGGGCGAGGGCCATGATGGAGTCCGCCGCAAAGTCTGGCAGCCGCAAGGCGATGTCGGTATTGTATTTCATGTTTGCGCGCGGCTTCTGCGGCCCGGCCGACCCCGTGCGCGCGGAATACTGGCGGAGCGCGGTCATGTCGGAAATAGAAAGAATGGGGGGGGATGCGGACGGTTCCGCCGAGGAGTTCGCGCGGCCGTTTTCACGCTACGCCGTTTTATCGTCGGCCAATTTCGGCGGCGAAATAGAGATACTGGAGGCCCTGGTAAAGGCGGGCTCGCAAAATTCCGGGCGCGCCCTCGCGCACGCACTTGTCAGGCGCGGAGACGCGGCCGGGGCGGAGCGTGCGCTCAGGGCGTCGGCCGCCGGCGGGGATTCGCTTTCAATGATGGAGCTTGCGGAGCTTCTCGAAAAGAACGGGGATGTGCGCGGGGCTGCGGATTTCTACAAAAGGGGCGTCGAAGGCGACCCCGTCTCAAACCCGTCTTGGGGGATTGTGCGCTATCTGGCATTTTGCCGCAGAAACGGCCTGGAGGGGGATGCGCTGGCCTTCGCCCTCTCCCGGCCCGGAATCCCGGTTGCCGCATACGCTGCGGCGGAATTTCTGGAGCGCGGAATCGGCGCCCCGGCGGATGCGGCCAGGGCCGAGTCGCTGCGCCGCGCCCCGTTTGAAAACCCGTCGGAAATGCCCGATGCGGAGGCCGTGGAAATCGCGATAGACGCCCTCCTCGAAGGGAAGGCCGCGCCGGAGTCTCCCAGGCGCGCGTTCGAGCTGGCCGGAGTGTTGGCGGAATCCTACGCAAGCCCGGGGCGTCTGGCTGCAATGATGATTGAAGGCCGAGGATGCGAGCGCGACATTCCCGGGGCCATCGCCCTGCTGGAGCGCTTCCCGAATGACGCGGCAACAGGCCCGCTTCTGGCCGGCGCGTACATGGCGGAATCCCCGGCCAGGAGTTTCGACAGGGCCGCAGACGCCTATGAGGCTCACATAGAAAGCGGCCTCTGCGGCGCGTCTGACGACTGCATGACTAATCTTGCGGTCCTCAAGCTCTGCGGCTACGGCTCGTCCCCCTCCGCCGCCGGGGCGCTGCGCCTTCTGGAAGCCTCCCGGGATTCGGGGAACATGCGGGCAAAGGCGCGAGAATGCCTCGCCTACTGCTTTGAAAACGGAATCGGCGTCCGGCGCGACGCGGCGCGCGCGGCCGAAATGAGGGCCGGGGCGAAGTCCGGGGCGGAAGGCGGGGGGCGCTTTGCGGCGGAGCTTTACTTCCAGTTTGCCGGGGCGACGCCGCCCGTGTTTGAATCCCCGAAACGCGCGATGGAAATCCTGCAGGCGGCCTGCGACGCCGGCGACAGCGCAGCCGGTGCGGAGCTTGAAACCGTGCGGCGCGCCGCGACCGCCAGGGAGCTTTCCCGCAAGATGTCCTCGGGGCGGGAGGAGCGCCGGGCGCGCGCCCTCCAGAAGATTCGCGGGATAGAGCGTTCGCCTGCGCGCGGCACGCCCGGCGCGGAGCTTGAAATCTCCAGAATCCTCCTGGACGCCGGGGAGTATGAGGCGGGCGCGGTGCGCCTGATAAAAAACGTCACAAAGGGCGACGCGCCTTCCGCCATGGAGATTGCCGAGAGGTTCTCCGCGTGGTCTTCGGCATTTGAGGCTGGAGGGGCCGATGCCGCCCTCGCGCTCGGCTACGCGCACATGTACGGCTTCGGGACGGAAAAAAACGACGCTCTTGCGGTTTCTTATTTCGAGCGCGCCCTTGAGGCCGGAAAGCCCGAGGCGGCCATAGCCCTCTATGAACTCCTGAAGATTTCAGCCCCCGGGGAGGCGGCGGAGAGGGCGCGGGAGTTCGCCTCGCGCGGAATCAGGGATTTCGCCTGCATGGCCGCGATGGAGGTTCTGGAGGGCGGCGCTGCGGGCGGACGGCGCAGGCCGTTTGACCGCTCAATCCCGGCGTCCGACACCGCCCGCGGCTTTGCGATGATGGAGCGGGCCGCGGGGCTAGGCTCCGAAAAGGCCGCGCTTCACATCTGCGACGCCTCCTACGTTTACGACCCCGAAAAATTCTACGGCGAAAACGCAGACCGCGCCCAGATACGCCGCTACCGCAACCCCGCCCGCATGTTTGCCCATGCCGCCGCCTTCGCCGTCCGGCTCGACACCGCAAAGCTCTGGAAAAACCTGGCGATGTACTACCTGAACGGCATATGGGTTGAAAAGAACCCCGAGAAGGCGTTTGAAAGCTTCTCCAGGGCCTCGCGCCTCGGCGAAAAGAGCGCGAACGCCTATCTTGCGGCAATGCTCCGCGCAGGTGTCGGAACACCCAAGAATCCGGCCGAGGCCGCCCGCCTTGAAGGCGAGCTTGAGAGGGCCTCCGACGGGGAGATAGCCCGCGCCGCCTATGCGTATCTCGGCTTTGAAAACGGGGGATTCCTGCCGGATTTGGAGCCTGAAAACATCGCCAAATGGATGCGCTTCGGGGCGGGGCTCGGCATAGACTACTGCCGCCGCAGGCTCCCATACGCCGAGGAGATGCTCCGAAAGAGGCTCCGCGAAAAGAAAGGCTCCTCGGCCGCAGCGGACGGGCGCGCCTGGGCGGGGGATTTCGCATACGTATGGCGGCGCGCGTGGGATTGGGATGCCTCCTCCGCCGTGGGGGCCGCCGGGGCATGGCTTTCGGGGGTGAATTTTCTGGGCGGAAGCGTCTCGTTTGAGGGCGGAAGGCCGGTATTTTCCAAATGCATGTTCGACGCCGCAGCGCTTGCGGGGTTCGGGCGCAGGAAGGCGGTGTCGATACGCATAGAAGACCCGCGCGCGGACGGGGCGGAATACGTGGCGCTGGGCGGGGCCGTCGCGGAAGCCGTCGGGCGCGCCTGCGGGGAAATCCTCGGGGCGGTCCCGGGCGTCTCCGAGCTCCAGCTTGACTTCGACTGCCCGGAGTCAAAAATCGGCTTCTATGCCGGGTGGATGGAAAAAATCAGGGGCGCGATTCCGGAGGGGGTGAAGCTCACGTTTACGGCAGTGCCGTCGCAGATGAAGTCGCCGGACTTCGCGCGCCTTGCCTCGCTTGCGGACGGTTTTGTTGTGCAGGTCCACAATCTGGCGGAGCGGGGCGGCGGCTACGCAGTGTTCGACCGCGCCTCCGCGCTCCGGGCCGCGCGCGGGGCTGCCGCGTTCGGAAGGCCCTTCCACGTCGCCCTTCCAACATACTCCCATGCGGCGGTGTTCGGCCCGGACGGCAGGATGAGGAGGGTCTACTCGGAAAATTTCGCACCGGGGCTTGCGGGCCCGGGCGAGAGCGTGAAGGTGTACGCCAGCGGGGCGAGGGAGGTCGCGGGATTGGCGCGGGAAATCCGCGCGGCGGGCCTTGAAAACTTTGAGGGGATAGCGTGGTTCAGGCTGCCTTGTGGAAGGGAGCTTACAAACTGGAGCATGGCGGCCTTCATGAACGTAGTCTGCGGCGCGGACTCCCGTCCCGACGGCTTCCGGGTCGGCCTGCGCGACTCGGGCGGGGGGCTGTTTGAGGTGTTCGTTGAAAACAGGGGGCCGTTTGACATCGTTTCACCCGCCTCGTTTTTCGCCTCCGCAGAAAACGCGGCGGCCTTTGACGCCATCGCCGGTTTTGCCGCGCGCCGCACGCCCTCCGGGGTTGAGTTCTCCGCCGGAGAGGGCGCTTTTTTCAGGCTTGAGCCAAGCGCGTCCGCCAAAATCGGATGGATAAGGGTGCGCGGGCTTTGAAACTACATTTTTTCTGTTTTTATATGATGAAAATAATTCTCGCATCCGCCGCTTTGGCCGTGTCGCTGCCGTTTGGCGCCGCCGCCTGCTGCTATTATGTGGACCCGGACACCGTGGTGAACTGGAACGACCCCGACTCGTTCCTCCGCGCCGCCGCGCACCCGCGCTGGGATTCCCTCGTTGCCCTTGCCGATTCCTCCCTGGACGAATTTGACGCCCAGATTGCAGAGCTTGCCGAGGGGCGGGCCGGGGGCGGCGAAAATGGGTCGGCCCCCGGGGGCGGCTTCGTCATGCCGCGCGGGCTGGATTCCGGAAAGCTCGCCGGGTATATCGCCTTCAGAAAAAATTTCATGCGGGCCTGCGACGCGGCCGGCAAGGGTGGAAAGCCCCTTGCGGACTCCATTGTCATGGGGATTCCCGGATGGCTGGAGGGGGAGTTCAGGCTGTACGACGAGGGCGCCATCAGGTACCGCTGCGGCGACTATGGCGGGGCTTTGGCGGCCTTTGACAGGCTCCTGGCGCTCCCCGCCGGAGAGCGGCCGCTGCGCACGGTGGCGGCGGAATATATGAGGGGGCGCGCCCTGTACAAGTCCGGCCGCCCGGCCGACGCGAGGGAAGCCTACGCGCGGTGCAGGAAGGCGGCTCTGAGCGGGGGCTTTAAAGACCCTGAAAATCTGGCGTTTGAATCTGCGGGGTTCGAGGCGCAGGTTGACATTCTGGAGGGCAAATACGCGCGTGCGGTCAGGACGTATTTTTCAATCTACAAGGCTACCGGGCGGGACCTCGGCCTCAGGGTGGCCGTATCCCGCGCGGCGCAGACGGACCGAGGGCTGGAGAATCTGGCCTCCGACCCGCTCGCCTCAGCCTTTGCCGCATGCCACTTTGCAGCGTCGCGCGAAAGCCCCGCAAGATGGATAAAAATTGCAGGCGGCCGCAGGGCGGGCTTTGCGCACTTCGGCGGCCTGCTCGCGCTTTCTGCGTACAATTCGGGGGATTATGAGTCCGCGCGCGCCGCGCTGGAGCTTTCGGCCGGGGAAGACCCCATGGCGCGCTGGGTGGAGTCGAAGTTCCTGATAATGGATGGCGACTACAAGGCGGCCTCCGAAATAATCTCAAAGCTCGTGCGCGGGAACCTTGGCGACATCGGCAGGATTTGCGGGGATAGCGGGGGTTCGGGCGTGGCCGCCAAAGTGGCCTCCGAATACGGGGTCCTCAAATTTTCCGAGGAGGATTTTGCGGCGGCGCTCGACTGCTTTGTGGAGGCCGGAAATTTTGAGGGGGCGATGTTCATTGCAGAAATTGCAATGGACGCCGAATCCCTGCGCAGGTACTGCGATTCCCGCTCAGGCGACACCCGCCCGCTGATGCGCCAGGTCCGCTGGTCCCTGGTTCTGCGGATGCTGAAAGACGGGGCTGCACCCGGGGAAATCCTCGCCTATCCCGACGCCGCGCCTCGGTCGGATTCGTGGCTGGGTTTCGACGGGCGTGCGTCTGGTTTGGCCGCCAGGATTGCGGGGTTGAGGGAGGTCGCAAAAAATCCGTCGGAAGACCGGCGCAAGAGGATTCTTGCAAACTGGGAAATCTTTGAAATCTACGACCGTCTCGGCACGGAAGTTTTTGCGGAGTGCTACGAGCCCCGCTGGTTTCCGGGGGAGCGCGGGGGCAGGCACAGTGAGCGGCCTTTGGAGTATTTGAACGAGCCGGACTGCGACGCCGTGTACCCGACTCCCGCCGCCGGGCGGCTCGCGGAATTCTCCAAGGGCCGCATAGGCGCCGCCTGGGAGCGCTTCGTGCCCGAAAAATTTTTCGCCCACCGGGCGTTCGACGCCGGCCTTGCCGCAGCCGAGCTGATGCCGGATTCTAAAGAGTGCAGGGAGCTGGCGGCCCAGATGTACATTCTTGCCGGAAACCTCATGAAAGTCCGCAATCCGCAGCGCGCCGATATCGCGTACAAGGCCCTCGTTCTGAAGTGCGGCGAGACGCGGGCCGGAAAAATTGCGGACATAAAGAGGTGGTTTCCCCCGGCTTCCCGCTATGCGCATTCCGTCCTTGAGAGCCTTGAGGGGCTCTGGCCGGACGCCGCGGCGGAGCTTGCCGGCGCAGGCTCTTAGCGCACCCGCAGCGCCCCGGGGCGAAATCCGCTTGGGGCGCCGCTGCGGCCCGGCGCAAAACGCGCGGGAACTCCGAAAAGAGTTGACTTGTTAGGGAACTCTAACTTCATTTGCCTGTTTAATTGGGAATGCCTGCGCAAAAACACAACCTTTCCGAAAACCTCGAAGACTATCTGGAAGCCATTTCAAGCCTTTCCGGCAAGGGCGGCGCGGTCAGGCCGAGCGACATCGCCTCGGAGCTGAAGGTGAAGCGCCCCTCCGTCACGGCCGCCCTCAACTCCCTCGCCGACAAGGGCCTTGTGGAATACGAGAAGTACAGGCCCGTAACCCTCACGAAGGAGGGGAGGGAGCACGCCGCAGGCATCCAGAAAAAGCACGCCCTGCTGCGCAGTTTTTTTACGGACATACTCGGGGTTGACGCGAGCGAGGCCGACATTGTGGCCTGCAAAATGGAGCACGTGGTAAACGACGGCATAATGCGCAAGCTTTCGAGGTTCGTCAAGGGCTTCTCCCCGTGCGGGGCGTGCGCGGACGGCGACTGCTCCAAGTGCGCCGAGTCCCATTCGCTTGCGGATTTGAAGGTGGGCGACGCGGGCATAATACTTTGCATAGACAAGTCGCTTGGCGACCTCGCCTGCTTTGCGGGCATGGGGCTTGTCATCGGCAGCCGCGTGGAGGTCGTCCGGGTCGCGCCCCTCGGGGATCCGGCGGTGCTCAAGGTACGGGGGGCCGAAATTTCCCTGCGGAAATCCCAGCTTGCCGCCGTAAAGGTCAAGCGGGTTTGAGTTTTTTTTCAATGCAAGTTAGGGTGAACTAACAAAATGAACGCTTCAAACGGAGAAAATCTGAGAATCCTGCTTGTGGGCAATCCGAACTGCGGCAAGAGCACGCTCTTCAATTCCCTGACCGGCGGAAACGCCAAGGTTGGCAACTACTCCGGCGTCACCGTCGAGGGCAAGCGGGGGAGCTTCCGCATCGGGGGCGTGCGGGCGGAGGTCGACGACCTGCCCGGCCTGTACAGCCTCACCCCTTCCTCGGGCGAGGAGGCCGTGGTGCGCGAGGTGCTGGGCGCGGGGGATTTCGACCTCATCGCAAACGTGGTCGATTCGTCCAACCTGGAGCGCAACCTGTTTTTGACCCTTCAGCTCGCGGAAATGGGCCTGCCCATGGCCGTGGTCCTCAACATGAGCGACGAGCTTGAAAAAAAGGGGCTTGCGATAGACGAAAAGGCGCTTTCCTCCCTCCTCGGCGTCCCGGTTGCAAGCTGCGTGGGGTACCGTTCGGATTCGGCCGAAAGCGTCAAAAAGTTTCTGGCAGCCTCCTGCGCCGGGGCCGTGGAGCCGAACTTCCCGTGGGCCAAATTCAGGAACGAGTCGCTTTATTCGGACGTCTCGCACCTGTCGCACCTGATAAGGGAAAAGCTTCCGGCGGAGTCGGCGTCGTGGTCCAGGTGGCTCGCCATAAGGGCCGTGGAGGGGGACGGTGAGATTCTGGGGCGCATCGGCCGGAACTCCCCGGCGACTGCGGAGGCGGCCCGCGCCACTTCGGAAAAGATAGAGTCCGACTTCGGCGAAACCGCCCCCGCGCTCATAGCCGCCGCGCGTTTCAGCCTGGCGCGCGAGATTGCCGAAAAATGCCTGAAGCCCATCCCCGGGGCGGCCGGCAATCCGGGCGTTTCGGAGAGGCTCGACGCCGTGCTTTTAAACAAGTACCTCGGCCTCCCCATATTTTTTGCCATGATGTACCTGACCTTCGAGTTCGTATTCGCGCTGGGGGATCCCATGATGGGGTGGCTCGACGGGTTTTTCGCGCGGGCTTCGGAGTGGCTTGCGGCCGCCTGGCCGGGGGACGGCGCTCTCAAAAGCCTGGCGGTTGACGGCGTGATAGGCGGCGTGGGCGGGGTGATAGTGTTCCTGCCGAACATACTGCTTTTGTTTTTCGCCCTCTCCCTGCTTGAGGATTCCGGCTACATGGCCCGCGCCGCGTTCCTGTGCGACCGCCTGATGAGGCGCTTCGGCCTGAGCGGCGCGTGCCTCATCCCCATGCTTGTGGGCTTCGGCTGCTCGGTGCCGGGCATAATGGCGACCCGCAGCCTCAAGAGCCGGGCGGAGCGGCTCGCGGCGATAATGGTTCTTCCCCTTTTCAGTTGCGGGGCGCGCTTTCCCGTTTACGTGCTGCTCATACCCGCGTTTTTCCCCAAGGGCATGCAGGGGCCTGCGATGTTTGCCATATACCTCGTGGGCATAGCGCTTGCCATGGCGTTTGCAAAGGTCCTGCGCCTCACGGCCCTGAAGGGTTCCGAGAGCGGGTTTGTGCTGGAGCTTCCCGCCTACCGCCTGCCGCGCCCGTACAACATGGTTTTGCAGATGGCAAACCGCGCGTGGGCTTTCCTGAAGAAGGCGGGGACGATAATCCTGGGGGCCTCGGTCCTCCTGTGGGCGGCGTCAAACTATCCCGAAAAGCCGGACCTTTCCAAGGACTATGCCGCCCTTTCGGCCGCCGTTACGGGCAACCCCTCCCTCGCGCCCGCAGAGAGGGAGGAGGCGCTTGCCACGCTCTCCGGCGAGGAGGCCGCCGAGAAGTTCGACTACACCTTGAGCGGCCGCGTGGGCCGCGCCCTGGAGCCGGTTCTCGCCCCGATAGGCTTTGACCGCAAGATAGCCACGGCCCTCGTCGGGGCGCTGGCGGCAAAGGAGATCTTCGTCTCGCAGCTCGGCATCGTTTACGGGCTGGGCGGCGACGGGGCGGAGGGCTCCGCCCCGCTGCGCGAGCGGCTGAGGGCCGACTACACGCCGCTTCAGGGCATGAGCATGCTTCTTTTCATCCTGATTAGCATGCCTTGCGTGGCGACTGTCGCGGCTACATACGGGGAGACGAAATCCGCGCTCATGGCCTTTTTGCAGGTTGCGGGCCTCACCGCCGCAGCTTACGTCATCTGCTTCGTGTTTTACCAGTCGGGCCTTCTTCTGGGCTTTTGAGCAGGGGCTGCCCTCGCGGGCGGGAAACCCGTTTCGGGCCTTCCGAGGGAGTGCGCGTTTGGGCGCGACGTGCGGGCGGGGCGATGCGCTTTTCAGGGCCGTCCCGAAAGGCGGCCTGCGCGCCCCGGGGGTTTCGGTCTCGCCCGGTGCGGGATTTGAGCGTATTCTGCAATGGCGGCGCCCGGGCGGGGCAGATTTTTGTTGAAAACGCGGGGCGCATCATGAATATAACGCCTTGAACATCTGAAAAATGAAGTATTCCAGGCAGAAAGAGGAAATCCTCAAGCTCATGCGTTCGGGAAGCCTAGACCACCCGAAGGCTGCTGCGGTGTTTGTCGCCATGAAGGATATCCTTCCGGATATTGGCATTGCGACGGTTTACAGGAACCTGAACGCCCTGGTGGACGCCGGGATGATACGGCGCATAGGGGTCGCAGGGGACGCCGACAGGTTCGACCACCGGCTCGACGAGCACAACCACGCCATATGCGAGTCCTGCGGCGCCGTGTTCGACTTCGAGGGCGGGGCGGCTTCGGTCGCCGGGGAGCTTTACAAGAATTTTGGCTTCCGTACGGTTTCGCAGTCGCTTTCGGTGCGGGGTGTTTGCCGCGCGTGCGCGGAGTCCGAATCCCGCCGGGGCTAAAATGCTTGACTCTTGCGTGCGCCTCGGGCATTGAGTTTGGCCGGATTGAAAAACAATCCGGCTTTTTTCTTCACAAATTGCGCAAAGGTTTGCCCTATGGGACATTTTTTTAGGATATTGGCGGCGTCTGCGGCGGCGTGCGCTGCGCTCAATGCGCCGGCGCGGGACATCCCGCAGTGGCGCGGGGACCGCACCGGAATCTATCCCGAAACCGGGCTTCTGAAATCCTGGCCCGAAAAGGGGCCGGATTTGAAGTGGCATTCCGACGAGGTGGGGCTGGGCTATTCCGGGCCGGCCATAGTCGGGGATTCCCTTTATATAATGGGAACCACGCCCGACAAGAAGCGCGAGTTCATCACCGTATTGGACCGCTCCGGCAAAAAGCAGTGGAGCCTCGAATACGGCCGCGCCTGGGAGGCGTCTTTCCAGGACGCGCGCGTAATGCCGGCCTATTCGGATGGCCTGGTATACGTGATAAGCGGCGCGGGCGAAGTGGTGTGCATAGACCCCGAGGCGCGCGCAGTCAAATGGAAGGTTGACGCCATGAAGGAGTTCGGCGGAAGGCCGATGGGCTGGGGATACGGAGAAAACCCGCTCGTCTCCGGCGGAAAGGTGTTTTTCACCCCCGGCGGGAGCCAGACTTCGATGGTGGCTCTGGATGCGAAAACCGGAAAGCTCGTATGGAAAACGGAGTCCCTCGGAACCGGCGCGGCCTACGTTTCGCCGATTGAAATCGAAGTCGGCGGGGCAAAGCAGATTGTAGGCGGCGTCGTGGGATGGATGTTCGGGGCCGACCCCGACACGGGAAAGCTCCTATGGAAGTTCAAACTGGACAAGCTCGACGGAAAAAAGAAGGGCGAAAGCTGGGACATCAACGCGGCCACCCCCGTTTTCAAGGACGGCAAGCTGTTTGTAACCGCGGGATACGACATGGGCGCATACCAGATAGACCTCTCCGGCGGCAAGGCCCGCGAAGTGTGGTCCAGCCCCGACATGGACACCCACCACGGCGGGACCGTCCTTCTGGACGGCAAGCTCTACGGACCCTCGTGGATAAACAACGACCGGGGCAACTGGATATGCCTCGACTGGGCTACCGGCAAGAAGGAGTACGAGCACGTGTGGACGGGCCGCTCCAAGGGCAGCGTGACTTCCGCCGACGGAATGCTTTACATTTACGAGGAAAAGCGCGGCGACATCGCCCTCGTTCGCCCGACCCCCGAAAAATTCGACATCGTGAGCTCCTTCAGGGTTCCGATGGGCAAGGGCAGGCACTGGTGCCACATTGTGGTATGCGACGGCGTGATGTACGTGCGCCGCGGCGATGTGCTAATGGCCTTTGACGTGAAGGCCGGAGGCTGACTTCCGATGGGCGGGGGGCCGTTTACCATAGTTTGCGCCTGCTCCTTCTCGGGGCTCGTGGGCGCCGGGGCCGCGAAGGCCGCCGCCGCGCGCGCCGCCGGGGGCGAACTTCTGCTTGTCGACGACATGTGCCGCATCGCGGTTGAGGAGCCGCAGAAGCTGCGCAATTTCTGCTCGGGGCGCGCCGTGCGCGTCTTCGCCTGCCGCCCGCGCGCCGCGAAGGCGGTCCTTGAGTTTGCGGGGGCCGGCGGGGATTTCGAGTTTTTCGACATGCGCCCTCCGGCTCCGGGGGCTTCCGACGGGGCCGGGGAGGATGCTCCGGGCGGCGAAATCCGCCTTCCTCCGCCGCGCGGAACATGGGTTGCGTGGTATCCTGTGATAGACGCTTCCAGATGCGTTTCCTGCGGCAAGTGCGCGGATTTCTGCGTATTCGGGGTGTACAGCTTTTCCGGCGGCAGGATTTCCGTTGAAAATCCGCGCGCCTGCAAGGACAAGTGCCCGGCGTGCGCGCGCGTCTGCCCAAAGTCCGCCGTAATATTTCCCAAGTGCGCCGAGGAGGATTTCATATGCGGCGGCGAGGGCTTTGCGCCCGAGGCGTCCGGGGGGGGCGGAGGATTTTACGAGGCCCTGCGCCGCCGCCGCGCCGCAGCCGGGGGCATACTCAGGGACGGGGGGCGGTGATGAGGAACCCGTTTTTAAGGCCGCTTTTTGAATGCGCCCCCAAGCCGCTCTGGAAGCTCGCCTTCAACATGGGCTTCAGGGGATGGGCGGGAATGCGGGAATTTTCCAGGCGCATGGAGCGCGGCGGCCCGTTTTTCCCGGCTTTTTTGATGATATCGCTCACCGACAGGTGCAACTATTCGTGCAGGGGGTGCTGGGTTTCGCGCTCCGGAAGGGAGCTGGACCTCGCGGCGGTGGATTCTGCCATAAAGTCCGCAAAGTCGATGGGGTCGCATTTTTTCGGCCTCCTCGGGGGGGAGCCGCTGCTTTGCCCGCACATCCTTAAGATTCTTGAAAACCACCCGGACTGCTACTTCCAGATTTTCACAAACGGCTCCATGCTGACGCCGGTTTTCGCGCGCGAGCTGGCCCGCCTGGGCAACGCCACCGCCGTAATAAGCATAGAGGGCCTGAGGGGGGAGAGCGCCCGGCGGAGGGGCTCCGAAAGGGCGTTTGACGCCGCCTTGAAGGCGATGGAAAACTGCCGCCGCGAGGGGCTCTTCTTCGGGGCGGCCTCGAGCGTGTGCAGGGCGAACCTCGCGGAGCTCGCCGACATGGCGCACCTGGACTTCCTCGCAGGGCGCGGCGCGCACTACATGTGGTACTACATTTACAGGCCCGTGGGCCCTGACCCTGACGCCGGCATGGCCCTGGAAGCGGGGGAGGTCGCCGCCCTGCGGAAATTCATAGTGGACGCGCGCCAGTCCGCCCCGCTAATCGTGGTCGACGCCTACTGGGACGACATGGGGCGCGCCATATGCCCGGCGGCTTCGGGCCTCAGCCACCACATATCGCCCGGCGGGGACCTCGAATTCTGCCCGCCCATACAGTTTGCCGCCGAGCGCATGGCCCCGTCTTCGGACCTTGCGGACCTCTTTGCAAATTCGGAGTTTCTGGCGGGCCTGCGGAAGCTCGCGGCGTCCGACTCGCGCGGGTGCATACTTCTGAAAAACCCGCAGGCGCTCCTTGAGTTTGTGAAATCCCGAGGGGCCTCCGACACGAGCGGCAGGGGGACTGCGGCGGCGGAACTCGGGGCGATGCGCCCTCGGGCGGACCACGACATGGAAGGCTCCGAAATTCCCGAGCGCGGGGCCGTTTACAGGTTTTTGAAGAAAAAATACTTCTTTGGATTTGGCGCGTATGGGTGAGGGAATTGCAAAAGAGGCGCCCCAGTCCCGCGCCGAACGCGATTCTCTCCGCCTTGCCGCAGAGGGGTTCGCACGCGGGCGCGGGCTTGTGCCGCCGCTTTCCCTGCCGGAGCTGGAGGCTGCCGCTGCGGAGCTCGCCGCCAGGGAGGGCGCGGCCCCGGAGCACGCTGCGTGGCTTGCCGTCATTTTAAACAACGCCGTATGGATGCCTGAATTTTCGAGGACGCCGCACGGCATGCGCGTGCTGCTTCTGCCGCAGTGCCTGAGGACGCGCGCCTCGTGCGGCGCGGGGAGGGACGAGTACGGGCTGCTGTGCCTCTCGTGCGGGAGGTGCCCCATAGGCTCCCTCCAGTCCCTGGCGGACTCCCTGGGCGCAGTGAGCCTCGTAAGCGAAAGCTCTTCTGCGGTGGAGAGGCTGATAGAAGAGGGCAGCGTTTCGGCCGTCGTGGGTGTGGGCTGCATGGAGTCCCTCGAAAAGTCCTTTCCGCGCATACTCCGCCGCGGCGTTCCGGCCATCGCAATCCCCCTTCTGCGGGGCGGTTGCGACTCGACCGAGGCCGACATCGACTGGATTGCGGGCGCCCTTTCCGCGCGCTCGGACGGCTTCTGTTGCCCGACTGACGCCGAGGTTTCAAAACTGGTGTCGCGGCTCTTCGGCCCGGACGAGCTCCGGGGCGCGCTCGGTTCTGGCGCGTGCGCGGACGCCGCCGTTTCGGAGCTGGCCCGGGGGGGGAACAGGTGGAGGCCGAGGCTGCTCGTTGCGGCGTACTGCGCAATGGCGCGCTCCTGCGAGCCGCCGGAGCCTGTCATGAGGGCTGCCCTCGCAGTCGAGTGCTTCCACAAGGCGTCCCTCATACACGACGACATCGAGGACGGCGACGAGGTGCGCGACGGCTCGGCGAGCCTCTTTAAGCGGATAGGCGCCCCTGCGGCCCTCAACGCCGGGGATTTCCTGACGGGCGCGGGATACTCGCTTCTGGCCTCTTGCGGGGAGTTTTCCGGGGCGCTTTGCGCGGCCGCCGCGCGGGCCCAGAAGGTGATGTGCTCGGGGCAGGGGGCCGAGCTTGCCGCAGTCCGCTCCGGAGCCGCCCTTTCGCGGGAAGAGTGCCTTGAAATTTACGCGATGAAAACCGGAGGGGCGTTCGCCGCCGCCCTGGAGCTCGCCGCCGTTTGCGCGGGGCGGGACGGGGAGCTTGGCGGCGGGCTTGTCGCTTTCGCGGAAAAGCTCGGGACTGCCTACCAGATTTTTGACGACATGCGCGACTGCGGCGGCGACCCGCCCGCCTCCGCAGCCGCCGCCCTGCGCCGCACGTTTTCCGGGCGCGGGGACTTCGCCGCATTTTACCGCAGCCGCCGCGACGACGCGTACGCCGCGCTCTCCGGCCTCCGCGACGCCCCGCTGAAGAGGCTCTTGTTTTCCATGGCCGGGAGGATTCTTGGAGATGTTTGAGGGCCCCACTTCGGACATATGCGCCGTCTGCGCGCGCGCGGCGGGCGTTTTGGACGCCGCAGCCGCAGCCCTTTCCAGGGCCTACTTCGAGGAGTCGCTGCTTTCTATCGAGCGCTCCCGGGGGGACGTGTATTACGCGGCCTTTTCCGCCATGGGCTCGCGCGCGCTTGGCGGGGGGCTCGGCGATTTGGAGGGATATTTGCGCTCGCTTGACTTTTCCTCGTTCGACCTCCCGCACCTCGCGTCCTTCGCCCGCTGCGCAAACATTTCAGGCGCGGGCTTCGGCGGCCTTGCCTCCGCCGTGGAGCGCGCCGTCGCCCGAACGCCCTACGAGGTTTTCCTGAAGAGCGGGGCGCTGTGCGACTGCGGCATCCCGCAGGGAGGCGAAACCGGACTCGCGGGCCTGGAGCGTTTCTGCGCCCCCGGCGGGTATTCCAACATCCCCGGCGCGCCGTTTGCCGGGGCCAACGCAACTTCCGCCGCGCTCGCCGCGCTCGCCTATTCCGGCTCGCCCGAAGCCGCCGGGTGCGCCTTCCTCCTCCGGGAGATGCAGGAGCCGTGCGGGGGGTTCAGGGCGGAGCCGGGGTCGCCGCACCCCGACCTTCTCACGACCGCGTGCGCCCTGTTTGCCCTGGGGATTTCCGGCGTGGAGCCCCGGTTTTGCGCCAGGGACTTTGCTGCCGCGCACTGGGCGGGCGACGGCTCCTTCTGCGCCTCCATATGCGAGGACAGGGGCGACTGCGAATACGCCCTCTACGGAATTCTGGCTCTGGGGGCATGCGCATGAGCGGGCTTTTTGAAAGGCTTTCGGCGGCCCGCCGGGCGGAGGCTGATTTTCTGATGGCCGCGCGCGGCCCGTCGGGCGGCTGGACGGGGGAGCTTTCCCCGGGAGCCGTGGCCGCTGCCACCGGGGCGTTTGCGCTGCACCGCCTCGGCGGGGCCTCGCGCCTTTCCGAAGTGCTTTCCATCCTCGGATGGCTGAAGGCCACCGCGCTCGAATGCGGCGGCTGGGGAGACACCCCCTCAAGCCCCGCAAACCCAAGCGCGACCCTGCTTTCAATGTGCGCCCTCCACCCGTTCCGCGATACGGGGGAGTTTTCCGGATGCTACCGGCGCGCCCGCGCCTTCATGGAGGGCGTGTGCGACTTTTCCTCCCCGGAGTCCGTCGCGGCTTCGGTCCTTGGAATATACGGCTCCGACCTCACGTTTTCTGCCCCGATTCTCGCCGCCTGCGCGAGTTCCGGGCTTTTGGGCGCGGACGCCCCGTGGAGGTTTGTGCCCCGCCTGCCGTTTGAGCTTGCCGCCCTCCCGCAGGGGCTTTTCAGCGCGGCGCGCCTGCCCGTCGTAAGCTACGCCATCCCGGCGCTTGTCGCAGTGGGGCTTGCAAAGGCGGCGAATTCGGGGCCTTTGGGGCGCGCCGAGTTCCGCCTGCTTTCGGATTTCCTCGTCTCAAAAATTTCGCGCATGCAGCCTTCGAGCGGGGGCTTTCTGGAGGCCGTGCCGCTCACGGCCTTCTGCGGGATATGCCTCGCGGAGGCCGGGCTCGGGAAATGCGGCCTGTGCGCCAGGGGCGAGGAGTTCATTCTAAGGATGCTCCGGCCGGACGGTTCGCTGCCGATAGACTGGAACCTGTCCGGGTGGCTCACGTCGCTTTCGGCTTCCGCTCTGGGGGAACTTTTGGACGGCGGCGCGAGGGCGGAGCTATGCGGGCTCTTGAAGTCCCGCCAGCTCCGCGCCCCGCATCCGTTCACTTCGGCCGAGCCGGGCGGATGGGCGTGGATACCCACCGACGGGGGCGTCCCCGACGCCGACGACACGTGTGCGGCGCTGTGCGCCATCGCAGGGCTTTCGGATGGCTTATGCCCGGAGGCGGAGGCCGGGGTGGAATGGCTCCTCGGCCTCCAGAACCGCGACGGCGGCATCCCCACTTTTTGCAGGGGCTGGAACTCCCTGCCGTTTGACAGGAGCTGCCCGGACATTTCGGCCCACGCGCTCAAGGCCCTGCACTCGTGGATTCCGCGCTTGAGCGGCGGCCTGCGCGCGAGGGCGGAGGCGGCTGCCGGGCGCATCGCGGGCTATCTGGAAAAATCCCAGTCGCCCGAGGGCTCGTGGACTTCGCTTTGGTTCGGGGACCAGGACTGCCCCGGGGGCGTGGCGCCTGTTTTGGGGACGGCGATAGCGCTCGACCACGCGGGCGGGCTGCCGTATTGCCGGGGGGCGTTTGAGAGGGGCGCGGGGTATCTAGAACGCGCCCAGAATCCGGACGGCGGATGGGGCGGGGCCCCCGGGGCGCCGTCCAAAAACCTAATCACGGCGCGGGCGGTCTCCGCGCTCTCCCGGGTTGGCGGGCGCCGCAGGGCGGCCCTCGCCGGGGCCGAGGCGCTTCTGCGCTTCCCTCCGCAGAAAAGCGAGCCGATTGGCCTGTATTTTTCAAAGCTTTGGTATTCGGAAAAGCTTTACGCTCCAATATTGCGCTTGAACGCGTTTTCGGATGCCTTAAAACTGTTTGGGAAAAATGAAGCATAGCCGGGTTTTGGAGTTTCTGTTTGCGGCGGCGCTGGCATTTTTGTGCGCGTCGGCCGTCGTGTGGTGGCGCGCCGCGCCGCAGCCGTCCCCCAAAATCGCCTCCGCAGGCCGCGACGGCGCGGAGGGCCGGACGGCCGGGGTGCAGAAGGTCGAGATAGGCAGGGATTTCAGGCGCTTCTCGGAGCTTTCCGATGCGGAGAGGGCGGCGGGTTTTCCGGACTGGCCGCGCTTCAGGGGGGCGGACATGTCAAACTGCGCAGCGTCCGGAATGGAGCTGGACTTCAATCTGGAAAACGCGAAAATCCTCTGGAAGATACCCCTGGGCGAGGGCTATGCCGCCCCGGTTGTGTGGGGCAACAGGGTGTATGTTCTCGATTACGACGAAGAGTCGGAATCGGACGCGCTCAGGGCTTTCGCACTCTCCGACGGAAGGGAGCTCTGGAGGAGGTCTTACAAGGTGAAGATACGCAGGAACCACGGCAAGTCGCGCACGGTTCCGTGCGTGTCGGAGGGTGTTGTCGTAACTTTCGGCCCGATGGGCCAGGTGATGTGCGCGGACGCCGAAACCGGGGATTTCCTATGGGGGCGCGACATGGTTTCGGAGTACGGCTCCGAAATTCCGCAGTGGTATTCCGGGCAGTGCCCGCTGGCCGATTCGGGCGAGGCCGTAATTGCGCCGGCGGGGAAGGACGCGCTCATGTTCGGGGCGGATTTGCGGACGGGCGAAGTCAAATGGACCGCCCCGAATCCGGGGGGATTCAAGATGTCGCATTCGTCCGTCATGAAGATGGAGTTCTTCGGCAAGCCGATGTTCGTCTATTGCGCGGCCGGCGGAATCGCCGGCGTGTCGGCCGCTCCCGGGGACAGGGGGAAGCTGCTTTGGACGGTGTCCGACTGGAAGCCGAACGTATTCGCCCCGTCCCCCGTGAAAATATCCGACTCCAAAATGTTCCTGACTGCCGGATACGGCGCGGGCGGGGCCGTGCTGGAGCTCTCCCTGGACGGGGAAAAGTGGTCGGCCGCCATAACCGGGAGCTGGAAGGCCAAGGCTGGCGCCGCCTGCGAGCAGCAGACCCCCGTGGTTTACGGCGGCAGGCTCTACACTGTGCTGCCCAAGGACGCCGGCGGGAGGAATTCCCTGCTCGCCGCGTGCGACATCCGCGACGACTGCAAAATACTTTTTGAAAGCCCCCGGGGCACGCGTTTTGGAATAGGGCCTTACATGGTTGTGGACGGGATGCTGCTGGTGCTGGACGACGACGGAAGGCTCACCGCGCTGTCGCCCGGAGCGGATTCCTTCGAGATTGTGTCGCGCAGGAAGGTTCTGGACGGGGTTGATTCGTGGGGGCCGATGGCCTTCACGGGCGGGCTTCTCATCCTCAGGGATTCTATGGAAATGGTCTGTCTGGACCTTAGGAAGGCCGCGAAATGAATGGCGCGGCGAGGCTTCTTGTTTCCGCCCTTGGGGCTTCCGGGCTTTGCGCGTTTGCCGCGTTTGTGATTTTGGGCAGGCCGCCGGAATATTCGGCGCCGTCCGGGCGGGCCGCCGTGTCGCTTGGGCGCGGGGAGTATTTTATGGAGGGCGGGGCGGTATTCAGGTCCCTCCCCGGCGGCGGCGCGGAGAAGGCGGCTGAAATCCCGCCTGAAATAACGCCCGCCGACTTCGCATTCCTGGACGGGAGGCTGTACGTGTCAGACGCCTTCAAAAAGCGGGTTTACTGCCTGCTGCCGTCCGGCGGTAAGGTGTGGGAAAGCTCGGGGGCCGACAGGTTCGCCGTGCCAAATTTCAGGTTTGCGCTCGACATTTCGCCCGAGGGCGACCTGTGGGTGGCCAATCCCGGGCGCGGGCGCATCGAAAAGCTGGACAAGGCGACGGGAAAGTTTATAGCTTCGTGGACTCCGCTGAAAAAATTCGCCTTTGCCGGGTGCTGCAATCCGACGGAGTTCGCGGCCCTTGCCGGGGGGAAGTTCGCCACGATGGAGAAGGGCTCGCGGCTGATGCGCGTGTTCTCCCCGGACGGGGCGTGCGTGTATTCCTCCCCGGTGTCGGAGCTATGGGGGAGCTACGAGCTGCGCGCGCATGCGGACGGCGAAGGCTTCGAGTTCTCGGACGGCGTGCGCACGGGCAGCGTCGGGGCGGAATAGGGTTAGGATGGATATGGAAGAAAAGGGCGTTTCTAAAAAGGGGGTCACGCGCAGGACGGCCCTGCGCATGATAGTGGCCGGTTCGCTGGGGGCTGTCGGCCTTTCGGCCTGGAGCAGGCAGGGGGAGTCTTTCTGGCAGATAGACCCGACCAAGTGCCAGAAGTGCGGAAGGTGCGAGACGGAGTGCGTGCTGCCGGTTTCGGCGGTGAAATGCGTGCACCAGTTCCAGTCGTGCGGCTACTGCGACTTTTGCAGCGGATACTACCGCGAGGGGCGCGTCGCGCTCGACACCGCCGCGGAAAACCTGCTTTGCCCGCGCGACGCCCTGAAGAGGAAGTTTGTGGAGGAGCCGTATTTCCAGTACACCGTGGACGAGTCGCTCTGCACCGCCTGCGGAAAGTGCGTAAAAGGCTGCGGGGACTTCGGCAACGGATCCCTCATAATGCAGGTAAAAAGGGAGCTTTGCCTGAACTGCAACGACTGCGCAATCGCGAGAAACTGCCCGTCGGACGCCTTCGTGAGGGTCTCCCCGGAAAACCCGTACATATTCAAAAAGGCGGTGTTCGATGCCTGAATTTTTCGCGCAGGCCAGGTTTCCCAAGCCGGAGTTCACGTCGGGGTACGAGTATCCCGAAATGGGCCTTCCAGATTACTGGTTTTCGGACGACTGGCTGAAGCTGGCAGCCTACGCGGCCCTGCTTGCCCTCGCGTTTTTCGGGATATACAGGATGCGCTCGCGCAGGTTCATGGCGCTGTGCTGCGTCGCGGCGGTCGCCGTCATGGGCTTTTACTGGAAGGGGTGCCCCTGCCCGATAGGGCTCACGCAGAACACGGCGGCGTTTCTTGCCGACGCAGACGCCCCGTACCCCTTCGTGTTCTTTGCCATATTTTCGCTGCCGATTCTGGCTGCGGTCTTCTTCGGCAGGATATTCTGCGGCGGAGCGTGCCCGCTGGGGGCCGTGCAGGAGCTTGTGTTTTTCAGGGAGCTGCGCGTGCCGCTCGCCCTCGACTGGACCCTCAGGCTGCTGCCGTTTTTCGTCCTGGGGGCGTCGGTGGCCCTGGCCTGCGCGGGGGGGCCGTTTATCGCGTGCATGTTCGACCCGTTCGTGCCGCTTTTCCGCATGGGGGCCCCGTTTTATATGGCGGTCTTCTGCGCGGCGGCGCTGGCGGCGTCCGTCTTCATATCCAGGCCGTACTGCCGCTACCTGTGCCCTTACGGGGTGATTTTGCGCCTCGCCTCCGCGCTTTCATCGCGGAAGGTTTCGATAGCCCCCGGCAAGTGTGTTAACTGCAACCTCTGCGCCTCCGCGTGCCCGAACGGCGCGATAATCCCGCCGTCTTCGGGGATGGCGTTCGAGGATCCGGAGGAGGGCAGGGCGCGCGTAAAGAGGCTGGTTTCGCTCGCGCCGCTGTTTGTGCTTGCGGGTGCGCTTGCGGGGTTCGCGTTCGGCGCGGCGGTTTCCGGATTCCACCCGACGCCATCGCTTCTGAGGGAGGTGGAGGCCGGGGTTTCCAACGTGGACACCGACGCCTTCATGGCTTCTGGCGCTGGAATCGACACCCTCAGGGCCCTCGCGGCCTCGGCGGAATGGAGGCTGCGCGCGGGCTTCGCCTTTGCGGGGGCGTTTACTGCGCTTGCCGCGTGCTTTGAGGCCGTCAATTCGGCCCGGCGGCGCGGCGGGGATTCTTACGAGGTTGACATGGGCAGGTGCGTCTGCTGCGGAAGGTGCTACGACGCCTGCCCCGACGAAATTTTAAGGAGAAAGGGGGCTGCCGGTGAAGCCGGAAAATAAGGCGTTTGTAAATTCCCTCTCGCGCAGGGCCGCATCGGTGTTCGCGGTTTTCTGCGCGATTGTGGCGGTTCTTTTGATGTCCGACTATCTGAGGGCGCGCTCCGCCCTGCCGGAGGCCGAGGCGGAGCTTGAGAAGATGCGCGCCGCAATAACGGCCGACCCGTCCGACCGGGCGCTCGCCGGAAAGTTCGCGGCGCTCGAGGCGGTTTACCGAGGGGCCGTGCTTGCGGAGTCGGGCCGCTCGGAAACGGGGGCCGCCCTGCTGCTTGCGGGCTTCGGGCTGCTGCTCGCCTCCTCTGCGGTCTATGCCCAGACGTGCGAGCGCAAGCCCGGGATTCCGGACCGTGGGGCGGGCAGGGCGCGCCATGCCGCAGCCGGGAGGTTCCGCGCGGCGCTGGCGGTTTCGGCCGCCGTCTGCGCGTGCGCCGCGGCGGGCTATCTGGTTCTGGGCTCCTCCGCCCCCCCGGCCGCTCCGGGCGATGCCGAGGGGCGGGCGGCCTATGCGACGGCCGAATTTCTCGACTCCGAATGGACTTCGTTCAGGGGGCCGAGAAACGACGGCATTTCGCGCGCCGCGTCGCTGCCCAAGTCTCCGAAGTTCGAACTCGCGTGGAAGGCCGACATCCCCGCAGAGGGCTTCAACTCCCCGGTGTGCGCCGGGGGGCGGGTGTTTGTCGCCGGGGCGGGCGACGCAGGCAGGGAGATATTCTGCTTCTCCCAAAAAGACGGCAGCCTGCTTTGGCGCGCCGGGGTGTCGTCGCCCGCAAAGAAAAACTACGACGACCAGAGCGGCCCGTCCCCGTCCACCATGGCAGTCGACGGCGAGCGCGCCTATGCGATATTCCCGACGGGCGAGCTCGTGTGCGCGGACATGTCCGGGAAGGTCCTGTATGTGAAAAATTTCGGCCCTCCGGGGATTTTGTACGCCTACGCCAGCTCCCTTCTCGTCTGCGGCAGGGAGCTTATAGTGCAGATGGACCTCGAAAATTCGCGCACCATATACGCGCTCGACTCCGCCACCGGGCGCGAAATCTGGAGGCGCGAAAACGGGGCGGCCGTGTCATGGTCCACCCCCAGCGTCGCTGAGTCCGGCGGGCGCAGGGTTCTCACCGCCGCGACCTGCTCGGGCGTGGAGGCTTTCGATTTGGAGACGGGCAAGCCCCTGTGGTCCGCCGCCTGCCTCTCGGGCGAAATGGCGACCTCGGCCACGTTCGGCGGCGGCATGGCGTTTGTTGCAAACGACAATTCCGCCGCAGTGGCCCTGCGCCTCTCGGACGGTTCGCAGGCGTGGTCCACCGACGAGATAATCCTGCCCGGGGTCTCCTCCCCGGTCTTTGCGGACGGGGAGCTGTACGTATTTACAAGCGGCGGAACGGTCTCGCGCGTCGATGCGGCGACGGGGAAGCTCATTGGCGAATACGAAAACGAAAACGGCTTCTACTCCTCCCCCGTGTTCGCTGACGGCAGGATAATCGCCTGCGACACCGCCGGGCGCATGTTCGTGTTTGAGAAAGGCTCCGACATGGACTTTTCAAAGCCCGCCTACGACTTTGCCGACACCCTCTACGCGACTCCCGCGCTTTCCGGCGGCGGCCTGTTCGTCCGCGCGGGCGGGGCCTTGTACCGGCTCGACATTGCGGAGGGCGGCAAATGAGCGGCAGGGGCGTCCGCGCGGGGCTTATCCCCATGCTCCAGGAGATACAGCGGGCGCACGGGTGGCTCCCGCCGGAGGAGCTGCGGGGGCTGGCGGAGCGCACCGGCGTGCCGGAGGCCGAGATAACGTCTGTCGCTTCGTTTTACGCGGCATTCAGGTTCCGCCCGGCGGGGAAGTACGAGATAAAGGTGTGCGTCGGCTCCGCCTGCCACGTGAAGGGCGCGGATTCCGTGTACGCCGCCTTCTCCAGGCATCTGGGCCTCTCGGAGGGCGAGGATACGGACTCGTCGGGGGTCTTCACCCTGTCGAGGGTCTCGTGCCTTGGCTGCTGCATGATGGCGCCCGCCGTCCTTATCGGAAGCAGGGTGTACGGGTGGGTCTCGCCCGGCGACGTGGCTGCACTGCTCGAAAATTTTCTGAAGGGCGAGGAGTCGGGGGCGTCCGCCGCAGGCCAGGTCTCCCCCGAGGATGGCGACGAGGTGAGGATATGCCTTTGCTCAAGCTGCGCGGCCGGAGGGTCCGCCGCCGTCCACAGGCGCGTGAAGGCCGAAATTTCAAAAAACGGCTACCGCGCGCGCGTGAGGGAAGTGGCCTGCACGGGCATGTCTTACCGGACCCCGCTCATGCAGATAGCCTCGTCGGACGGGATGCTCTACGATTACGGCGGGGTCTCCGAACACCAGGTTCCCGCAATTCTTGCCGCCCACTTCTCCCCCCAGGGCGCCGTCAGAAGGATGCGCGGAACCCTTGGGCGCATGATAGACCGCATCTATTCCCCGCGCACATGGAAGTGCGCCTGCGAAAGCGACTCGCCGTCGGCGGCCGAATACACGCGCCCGCAGGTGAGGATAGCCACCCAGGGCGCCGGCGAGATGCCCCCGCTTGACATCGGCTCGTACCGGAAATCCGGCGGATTTGAGGGTTATGAGAAGGCCCTTTCCATGCCGCCTGACCTCATAAGGCGCGAAGTTGAAATTTCCGGCCTCAGGGGGCGGGGCGGCGGGGGCTTCCCGACCGCGCGCAAGTGGGGCTTTCTGGCCGCGAGGGAGGGCGAAAAGTTCCTCGTGTGCAACGCCGACGAGGGCGACCCGGGGGCATTCATGGACAGGATGCTGCTCGAGTCCTTCCCGTTCAGGGTGATTGAGGGCATGATGATAGCGTCCCTCGCAACCGGAGCACTGCGCGGCAAATTTTATGTCAGGGAGGAGTACGCCCGCGCCGTCGAGATGCTCTCGAAGGCGATTGAAATATGCGAGCGCGAGGGACTTCTCCCGGCGGCAAACGGCTTCCGTCTGGAAATCTTTACGGGGGCCGGCGCATTCGTATGCGGGGAGGAGACCGCGCTCATCGCGTCTCTTGAAGGCGGGCGCGGGGAGCCCAGGCTGAGGCCGCCGTTCCCGGCCGAGAGCGGGTTCATGGGGCGCCCGACCCTGATAAACAACGTCGAGACTTTCGCAAACGTGGCCTGGATAATAAGGCGAGGCGGCGCGGCGTTCGCCTCAATAGGCACGGAAACCTCCAAGGGCGCAAAGACTTTCGCCCTGGCCGGAAAGGTGCGGCGCGGCGGCCTGATAGAGGTGCCGCTTGGCATGCCGCTTTCCGAAATCCTCTACGGCATAGGCGGGGGGGCTGCCGAGGGCCGCAGGCTGAAGGCCGTCCAGATAGGCGGGCCTTCCGGCGGGTGCGTGCCAGAGTCCATGTTCGACATGAGGGCCGACTACGAGGAGCTGAAAAAGGCGGGCGCCATCATGGGCTCCGGGGGCCTCGTGGCGCTTGACGACCGCGACTGCATGGTGGACATAGCCGCCTACTTCATGCGCTTCATCGTCACCGAATCGTGCGGTAAGTGCTCCGCGTGCAGGGTGGGGTGCTTCAGGATGCTCGAAATCCTCGACCGTCTGCGGACGGGGCGCGGGACTATGGAGGACCTCGGCGAGCTTGAGCGGCTCGGGGCCCACATAAAGGCGGCGAGCCTGTGCGGGCTGGGAAAGACCGCGCCGAATCCGGTCCTGTCGGCCCTTCGGCACTTCAGGGGGGAATTTGAGGAGCACGTCCGCGGAAGGTGCCCGGCAGGCAAGTGCGCGGCGCTTTCAAAGTACGTGATAACTGACAAGTGCATAGGCTGCACCAAGTGCTTCCAGGCGTGCGCGTCGGGGGCGATTGAGTTCGAGCCTTTCAAGGTTCATTCCATAGACGCGGAAAAATGCGTCAGGTGCGGCGCCTGCCGCGACGTGTGCCCCGTCGGGGCTGTGGAGGTTGCGTGATGGATTTTTTCATAGAGATTGACGGGGTGAGCGTCGGGGCCGTGGCCGGCGAAAGCGTCGCCGACTGCGCGGCGAGGGCGGGCATCGAAATCCCGCGCCTTTGCAACAAAAAGGGCGCGGGCCACAGGGCCGGGTGCATGGTGTGCGCCGTGCGCGACGCGGCTTCGGGGGCTTTCCTGCCGTCGTGCGCGTCCAGGGTTTCGGAGGGCATGAGGCTCGAATCGGACACGCCGGAAGTCCTGGAGTTCAGGAGGGCGTCGCTCGGCCTGCTTCTCTCGGAGCACCGGGGAGACTGCGTCGCCCCGTGCAGAAAGGCGTGCCCGTACGGCTTCGACATCCCGGCATTCCTCGAAAAAATAGCCTCGGGCGACGCCGGCGGGGCGCGCGCGATGCTCTCGGAGGCGCCCCCGTGCGAATCGTGCGCGGGCCTCTGCGAAAAGGTCTGCCGCAGAAAGCTCGTCGATTCCCCCGTAAAAATCCGGGAGCTGATTGCGGCTCACAGGCCCGAGGACGCCCGGGCGATGGAAAAGGCGCGCAAGGACGGCCGCTACGTCCACTCGCTCGGCCGCCCGTCCCCGGAGGATTTGAAGGCCCTTGCGGAGGCCACCCCCGACCCCAACGGCTGCTTGCAGTGCCACTGCCGCGCCGACGAGGACTGCGTCCTGCGCGACATCGCCACCCGCATGGGGGTCCGCCAGCCCAGGCAGCTTGCCATGCGCAGGCTCTCGCGCGCGAGGGCAAACGGGGTTGCGTTTGATTCGGGCAAGTGCGTGCTCTGCGGGGCGTGCGCGGAAGAGGGCGGGGTCGCCATGCGCGGGAGGGCGGCCGGAATGCTGCCGTCGCCGCCGGAGGGCCGGGGATGGGATTTCGCGCTGAAGCCGGTTCACGGAAAAGTCTGCCCCACCGGGGCGATGCGCCCCTGCCCGGATGAGGGAGGGCAGGCATGAGGGCCCGGGCTGCCGTCCTGTCGGCCTTTGCGGCCGCTTTTCTGGCGGCGTCTGCCGCGCTCTTTTTCAAGTCCGGCAAGCCCGTGCCGGCCGGGGCTGACGAATTCGGGCTTGTGCGCACGGTGAAGGCCGGCGAGTTTGTGACCGACGTCATGGTTTCGGACGGGGGCGTGTATGCCGCCTGCGACAATTCCAAGGTCGCCAAGTTCGACCTGTCGGGGCGCCTGCTGTGGGAGCGCAGGCTGGAGAATTTTGAAATCTCGTCGAAGCTCGGCGCTGCGGGCGGGGCCGTGCTTGCGGCCTCGGACGAGGGCGAGGTCGTGGCCCTGTCGGGGGCGGACGGATCGTTTTTGTGGAAATTTACGGCCGGGGACAAGGTATGCGGAGGGTTTGCCGAGCACGGCGGGCTGGTCGTTTTTGCGGCTTTCGACGGCGGGATTTACGCGCTTTCGGCGTCGGACGGGCGCAAGGCGTTTTCTGTCAAGACTTCGGATGCCGTAAACGGCGGCTGCGCCCTCGCGGGGGGGCGGGCTGTATTCGGCAACTGCGCGGGGGACGTGGTTTGCGTGGATTTGGACGCGGGCAAGGCTGCCTGGGAGGCAAAGTTCGGCTCGCACATACCGGCTTCGCCTGTCGCATGCGGGGGGTATGCGGCCGTCTCGGACTACTCCGGGGACGTTGCGGCCTATTCGTTTTCCTCCGGGGAAAAGCTTTGGGAAGCGAGCCTCGGGGCCTCCCCGCGCACCCAGCCGGCCGCCTTCATGGACATGCTTGCGTTTGTGGATTCGGGGGGGACTCTGCGGCTTGCCGGGCCTGCGGGGGATGCGCGCGAGGCCGCGTTTTTCGGGGAGCCTGCCGCGTTTTTGAAGGCGGACTCCGGCGAGCTTATGGCCGCCCTCAAAGACGGCAGGATTTTCGTTTTCAGGGGGCGGGAGGCGCGCCGGGTCTTTTCGGCGGACGTCTCAATGACCCTCGAGTGCGCCGACTTCTCCGGGGGCTGCATCGCAGCCGGGGATTCTGACGGCGGAATCCATATTTACAAGAGGATGTAGATGGAGTTTGCAATAGACGTTGAAAACCTGGAGAAATCCTACGGCGGGGGGGAGCGCCGCGCGCGCGTCCTGCGGGGGCTTTCAATGAAAGTCGGCCGGGGGCGCTCCGCCGCAGTGGTCGGGGAGTCCGGCTCCGGCAAGAGCACGCTCCTGCGCATCCTGGGCGGGCTGGATGCGGACTGGAGGGGCGGCGTCAGGGTGTGCGGCGAGGATCTCTCCGCAATGTCCGGGGAGCGCGCGCGGCGCTTCCGCTCCTCAAAGGTTGGCTTCGTGTTCCAGAGCAGCTATTTTCTCCCGCAGTTTACGATACTTGAAAACGTCCTGCTGCCGACCCTCCCGCACGGGGGGAAGGCGGAGGCGCGCGCCATGGCCCTTTTGGAGGAAGTCGGCGTCGCCCGCACGGCTTCGCGCCTGCCCTCCGAGGTCTCCGGCGGGGAGCTCCAGCGCGCGTGCGTCGCCAGGGCCCTCGTCAACTCGCCCGAGCTTCTCATCGCGGACGAGCCGAGCGGCTCGCTGGACGCCGAATCTGCCCGCAGGCTTCTGGAGCTTTTTGAAAGGCTCAATTCCGGCGGCCTTGCGATAATAATGGCGACCCACTCCGCCGAGATGGCGTCTGCAATGTCCATGAGGTTCAGGCTCTCCGGCGGGAGGGCCGAGGTTTCGCCGTGATTGGCCCCGTCCTGAAAATCGCGCTGAAATCGGCGCGCTTTTACTTCCGGATGAACCTCGCGGCCGCCGGGGCCTGCGCCGTGGCGTGCGCTGCGGTTCTCGCGTCCCTGTCTGCGGGGGACTCCCTTGAGCGCTCCCTGAGGCTGCGCGCGCTCCACAGCTTCGGCAGAACCGGGGAGGTCGCGTCAAAAACCGGCGGGTTTTTCAGGGCCTCGCTCCTTCCGGAGGGGGCGGCGGCCGTTATCAGACTTGACGGGGCCGCGTCTTTCGGGGGAGCTTCGCGCGGGGTTTCAGTCCTTGGCGTCGGGCTGGAATTTTTCAGCTTCGCCCCGGAAGGCGGAGGGGCTGCGGCCCCGGGGCCGGGGGAAGTGTGGCTGAACCGGGCCCTTGCCGAATCCCTCGGGGCGCGTGTGGGCGACGAGGTGCCGCTTGCCGTGTTCGCCCCTGCCGGGCCGGGCGGCGACTTCGTGTTTTCCGCGCCCGATAGCGGCGTCAGGACGTTCCGCGCCCGGGTGGGACGGGTGCTTGGCCCGGGCGATTTCGGGGATTTCAGCCTTTCGGGAAACCAGCGCGCCCCGATGAACGCGTTTTTGAATGCGGAATGGCTCGCCTCGCGCACGGGGCTTGGGGGGATGGCGAACCTCGCCCTCTTTGCGGAGGGGGCGGCGGCGCGTTTCCCCGCGTCTTCCCCCGGGCCGGAGGACTTCGGCGTGAGGGTGGAAAAATTCGGCCGGACGGCGGTCGCCAAGTCGGACTCCTGGTTTATGCCCGGGATATTCAAGACCCCCGGCCTCGCTGCGAGCGGCAGGCCGAGCCTCGCGTGGTTTGTGAGCGAATTCGAGTGCGGGGGGAGGACTTCCCCGTACGGATTCGCCCTTGGGACGGGGGGCGTGGAGCGGGGGAAGGCGGCCGTCAATTCCCGGCTCGCAGACGATTTGGGGGCAAGGCCGGGCGACAGGATAAGGATTTCGTTCTACCGCTCCGACAGCTTCGGCGTCCTGAAGCCCGCAGAGGCGGATTTTGAAATTTCCGAAATAATACCCATGGGGCGCGCCGTAGCCCTTAGGAATCTGATGCCCGAATTTTCCGGCCTCACCGACGCCGAATCCTGCTCGGACTGGAACAGCAGGGTGCCGGTCGATTTTTCCCGGGTGCGGGAGCTTGACAGGAAGTATTGGAGCGAATTTTCCTACGCCCCAAAGCTCGTCATTTCCATCGAGGACGCCGCGCGCATATGGGGCTCTCCAATGGGCGAGGCGAGCGCGTTTGAAATAGCCGACCTTGAAAAGTTTTCGGCCGCCTTTTCCGAATTCGGGGCGCGGGATCTCGGCGTTTCCGTTTCGAGGCCCCTGCCTGCGGCAGTTTCAAACGCGGAAAACGGGGTGGATTTCGCGGGGCTTTTCATGGGGCTAAGCTTCTTTGTGGCGGCGTCTGCGGCCGTGCTGCTGTGGCTGGCCGTCCGCCTGAACGTCTCGTTCAGGTCGGCTGAAATCCGGGAATACCGGATTCTCGGCTTCCCCGGGGGGACCGTGTTCAAAATATTCTTTGCGGAGTTTCTGGCGGCGGCCGCCGCCGGAACTGCGGCGGGGGTCGTGCTTGGCGCCGCCCTGGGCGCGCTTTTGGCGGAGGCCCTCGGCGGCGTGTGGTCGGGGGTGTCGCAGGGGGCGGAAATCGAATTTGCATGCTCGGCTTCGAGCGCGGTTATCGCGGCGGCCTCGGCATTCTGCGTCTCGGTGTGCGCCGGATTTTTCGGAGTGCGCTCTGCCATGTCGGGTCGCGGTGGAATCGCGAATTTAAGACGGACGCCGCGCGCGCGGCGGGCGGCTTGGGCGGCCGGGGCTGCGGCATGTCTGGGGGCGGCTGCATTGGCCGCGGCGTCGCGGGGGCTCGGGGCCCGCGCGGCGGCGTCTGTTCTCTTCTTCGCAGGTTCGATGGCCTTCATTTCGGGATTTTTTCTGAGGGGAGTCCCGTCCCGCCTTCCCGGGGCGTCTGCGCTTTCCTACTCGGCGTCCTCATGCTTCCGGCGGGGAGGGGGGATGTTTGCCGTTTGCGCGTCCTTCGCCGCCGGGCTGTACCTCCTGATGGCGGTGGGGCTCAACAGGTTTTCGGCGGGGGATTTGTCGTCCCCGTCGTCGGGTTCCGGCGGATTCGGATACTTCGCAAGAACTGCGGTCCCAGCCTCGGGTATCGGGGAGGAGTGGGGGCTCTTCCCCGTCAAGGTGCGGGAGGCGGCGCGCGCGGACTGCCTGAACCTGAACAGGGTGGACGACCCGGAAGTCGCGGGCCTCGATGTTTCCGCGCTCGCAGCGCGCGGGGCGTTTTCCTTTGAAGCCTACGCGCCGCAGGTTGATAAGCGTGGCTGGGCCGCCCTTGAAGGAAGGCTAGCCGACGGAACCATACCTGCGGCTATGGACGCCTCGTCGATGCTCTGGAGCATGAAGAAGAAGCCCGGCGACATTGTTGAAATAGATTCGGGCGGGCGCAAAATCCGCTTCACCCTCGCGGCATCCCTGAAGCCTTCCGTGTTCCAGGGCTTCCTCGTCGTGTCGGACAAAAATTTTGCGGAGGCGTTCCCGGGGGTGTCTGGCGCGAAGGTTTTTCTCGCCGGGAGGGATTTTGGGGAGGGCAGGCTTTCCGCAATCCTCAGGCCCTTCTACCCGTCGGTCGAGACGTGCGCCGAGAGGCTGTCCGCTTTCGACGGCCTGCAGAACTCCTACCTCGACATCTTTTTGCAGCTCGGGCTCGCGGGGGCGGCCCTGGGCGTTTGCGCCTGCGCAATCCTCGCCGCTGCGGGCATGAAGGCTTCGGAGAGGGAGTTTGCGTTTTTGGAGGCTGCGGGATGGCCGCGCCCGGCGCTAGCGTCGTTTGCGGCGTTCGAGTACGCGCTGGCGGCCATGCTGGGGGCTTGCGCGGCGGCGCTTTCTGCCGCATTCGTGCTGCCGCCGGGCAGGATTGCGTGGTGCGCGGCCTTTGTCGCGGGGGCGCCGTCTCTGGTGTTTTTTGCGGTCAGGGCGGCATTCATGCGGGCGCGCAGCGGGGAAATCCCGAGGGAGGAGGCTTAGCGGCCGCGCATCCGCGCCGATAAGATGGGGACGGGCCCCGGCGTTTGCGCGCGGGGCGGATTTTCCGAACCGTATCGTCAAGGCTTCCCTTGCTCTGGTTTTTACTCGCAGTCCTCTTTTCCATTTTCAACGCCGCAGCGATGCTCGTAAACGACCGCTTCAAGGTGGATGGCAACCTGATGTCTGCAATGCGGGGGCTGGGCGTTTCGGCCGCGTTTTTCCCCGCGCTTTTCTTTGTGGAGTTCCCGGAGTCGCCTTCCTTTTGGGCTATGGTGATTCTCCAGGGGCTGATGTCGGCCTATTACAGCTCGAAGCTGTATGAGGCTTCCGCTATATACGGGGCGGGCTCCACGGCGAGGGTGAGCGTGCTTTCCCTGCTTTTTGCCGTCGCGTTCTGGTGGATTCTCGACTTCGGCTCGTTCGTGGAGCTCCTCCGCGCCCCGGCATCGCTTGCCGTTCTCGCTTTGTCGCTTGCGGCCGTCGTGTGGGGGTTCGTGAAAATGACTTCAAAGGGCCGCGACCGCGCCGGGGCGAGGTACCTGATACCGGCGGTTGTCGTGTTTGCCGCAATGATGGTAAACCGCAAGGAGATAATGGAGGGGCAGAGCTTCGCGGACGGAATCGTCTACTATTGCGCCGTGTCCATTTTTATAAGCGGCGTTTCAAATGCGGCCATATACTGCCGCAGAAATTCTTTCGCGGCGTTTGCCGGGGAGCTGGGCAGGCGCAGGACGCTTCTCGCCGGGGCGTTGATGGCCGCCGCAAGCGCCCTGACCCTGATTGCCGGAAACTCCGCCGCCTACTACGTCCCCAACCCCGGCTACGTCAACGCGGTGAGCCTCCTTTCCCCGGTGTGGATAATGCTCCCCGGACTTCGCGGCGCGGGGCGGGACAGGCCGGCTTTGCCCGCTGTTGCGGCGATGCTCCTTGGGCTTTTCGGGCTTGTAATGGCGTCGTCGGGGCCGTGGGAGCTGCCGCACATCTGACGCCTGCGGCGGGGGAGGGGGCGAAAAACTCCCGGAGGGCGAAAAAAAATGCTTTAAATTTTGTCCTTCATATAGTTTGCTAATGAGTTTTCTACAGGTGAGAGATGGAAGATTTCTTTAGGCTGGAGGGGATTCGCAAGTCGTTCGGCCCGCATCGCGCGGTGAGCGACGTGAGCCTCGGCGTGAACAGGGGCGAGGTTTTCTCGCTCCTGGGCCCCAGCGGTTGCGGCAAGACCACCATGCTGCGCGTTGCGGCGGGCTTTGAGGAGCCCGATTGCGGAAAGGTTTTTCTCGACGGAAGCGACATAACGAAGCTCCCCCCGAACAGGCGCAGGATAAACACGGTCTTTCAAAATTACGCCCTCTTCCCCCACCTCAGCGTCTGGGACAACATCGCCTTCGGCCCGAGGACGGCCCGCCTCCCCGAGGCGGAGGTTTCGGCGAGGGTAAAAAAGATGCTGGAGCTGATACGCCTCGAGGAGCACGCGCGCAAGCGCCCCGACGAGATAAGCGGCGGGCAGAAGCAGAGGGTTGCCATAGCCCGCGCCCTTATAAACAGGCCGTCGCTTCTGCTTCTGGACGAGCCGCTTGCCGCGCTCGACCTGAAGCTCAGGCAGTACATGCTGCTAGAGCTAGACAGGATACACGACGAGGTCGGCATAACTTTCGTGTACGTTACGCACGACCAGACGGAGGCCATGAGCTTAAGCGACAGGATAGCGGTCATGAACCGCGGCCGCATCGAACAGATAGGCACCCCTGCGGAAATCTACGAGAGCCCCCGCACAAAATTCGTAGCCGAATTTATCGGCGACACCAATTTCTTCGACGGCCGGGTCTCCGAAAGGCTCGACGGCGAGTACTGCAAAATAGACCTCTTCGGCCTCGGCGAATTCGTCTTTTTTAACGAGAGCGCCCTGTCGGCCGGGGCGGAGGTTACGATAAGCATGAGGCCCGAAAAGTTCAGGGTTTACATGGAGCGGCCGGGTGCGGCCCAGTCGCAGGGCATGAATTTTTTGAGGGCCAGGGTGGTTGACATCGTCTATCAGGGCCCCCAGACGAACTATTGGGTCGCCGCCGGAGGCAGGCGCATATGCGTGCGCCAGCAGCACAACCGCTGCTATCTCGACCTCCGGCAGCCGACGTGGGACGACGAAGTGTGGATTGCCTGGCACAAGGACGACGTGAACATGCTCGCTCGCCCTTCGGGCGAAAGCTAGCGGGGGCGGCATGGGCGGATCTTTCAAGGGGGCGCTGCTCAGGGGGCGCGGAGGGCGCGGGAAAATAGCCGAAGTTCTCCTCACGCTTCCCACGGCTGTGTGGCTGGTTGTCTTTTTTGTCGTCCCGTCCGCCCTGATTTTTGCGATTTCCTTCAGGACTTCCGACCCGGCGGGCGGAATCGGCGCGGAGTGGACGCTCAGGACGCTAAAGAGCGTGGCGGAGTCCAACTATCTGGTTATCCTCTGGCGCACGGTGTGGGTGAGCGCGGTTTCGGCGGCCGCGTGCATACTTCTGGCGGTCCCCACGGGCTACTTCATCGCGGGCCTTTCCAGGCGGCGCAGGCAGTGGCTTCTGCTGCTTCTCATCCTGCCGCTTTGGACGAATTTTCTCATAAGGATTTTCGCGTGGAGGCTCGTTCTCCACCCGGACGGCGTCCTGCGCGGCGCGCTCCTTGCGATGGGAATGCCCGACAACGTGTACCTTCTAAACAACACGGGGGCGGTCATTGTGGTGACGGTCTATACATTCCTGCCGTTTGCCATACTGCCGATATACGCGGCGGCCGAAAAGTTCAACTTCTCCCTGCTGGAGGCCGCGCGCGACCTCGGGGCGAGCCGCTTCAAGGCGTTTTACTCCGTGTTTCTGCCGGGGATAAGGAGGGGGATTTTGTCGGCGGTTCTCATCGTGTTTGTGCCGGCCCTCGGCTCCTACGCCATCCCGGACCTTGTGGGCGGCATTTCAAGCGAGCTGATAGGCAACAAGATTGCGCTGCGCGCCATGGGCAACCGCAACATGCCGGAGGCTGCGGCGTACGCTGCGATACTGGCAATAATAATACTGGCGCCGATTGCTGCGGCGCTCGTCTTTAACAGGAGGAGCGTGAAGGCGTTTCTGCGCGCGCGCGTCTCGGGAGGGGTGGAGGACTGACATGAAGTCGCGCTTCACATCCCTGCTCGTTACGCTTTCGGTGCTCGCGTTTCTGTATCTGCCGATAGCGACCCTCGTCGCACAGTCTTTCAACAGGTCGCGGTTCGGCGGCAAGTGGGAGGGGTTTTCCCTGCGCTGGTACGAGGCCCTTGCAAAAGATTCCTCGATAATTGAGGCAACGGTAAACACCCTCATAGTGGCCTTCTGCGCCACGGCGGTCTCGACTGTTCTCGGCACCCTGTCAGCATGGGTGCTGAACCGCTTCCGCACGCGCCTCCAGCAGGGCAACTACGTCCTGACTTACGCCCCGCTTATAATGCCCGACATCCTGATGGGGATAAGCCTGCTGCTGCTGTTTGTGAGCATGCGCGTCGACCTCGGCCTCGGCACGGTAATAGTTGCGCACACGACTTTCTGCGTGAGCTTCGTGGCCTTCACCGTACTCGCCCGGCTCCAGGACTTCGACTTCAGCGTGATACACGCCGCGCAGGACCTCGGCGCGGGGTGGGGCCGGATAATCGTAAAAATTCTCATACCGCTTCTGGGGCCCGGCATAGCCGCGGGGGCCATGATGGCCTTCACGCTTTCCATGGACGACTTCGTCATAACCTTCTTTGTGGGCGGCCCCGGCAGCACGACGCTGCCCGTGAAGGTGTACAGCATGATGAAGCACGGCAGTCCCGCCGTGATAAACGCCCTCTCGGTTATATTCATGGCGGCGACATTCGCCGTCGCCATCGCAGGTCAGCTCATAACACAAAGGAAATCGTCATGAAAAAGATACTCTTGCGCGCCGCCGCCGCGCTTATTTCGGCGCTCGCGCTCTACGGATGCGGGCCGTCCAAGCCCGTTTTGCACGTGTACATGTGGAGCGACTACATAAGCCCCGAAGTCGTCGGCCAGTTCGAGGAAAAGTTCGGCTGCCGCGTTATAATAGACACGTTCGACTCAAACGAAATGCTCTACGCCAAGATGAAGGCCGGCGGCGGGGGCTACGACCTCCTTATGCCGTCGAGCTACATGGCAAAGATAATGGACGACCAGGGCATGGTAAAAAAGCTCGACCATGCCAGGATTCCGAACCTGAAGTTCATCGACCGCGACTACCTTAAAAACAGCGCCATAGACAAGGCCATGGCTTACAGCGTCCCATACATGATATGCTACGGCTGCGTCGCTTACGACTCCTCCCGCATAAAGGACCTGCCCGACACCTGGGCCGTGTTTGCAAACCCCGCGCTCAAGGGGCGCACCACCCTCTTAAACGACATCCGCGAAACCATCGGGGCCGCGCTCAAGGCCAACGGCTTCAGCTTCAACTCTACCGACGACGCCGAACTTGCAAAGGCGCGCGACACAATCCTCAAATGGCGCGAGAATGTGGCGAAATTCGACAACGAAGCCTACAAGCTGGGCATTGCAACCGGCGAGTTCGCCCTCGTCCACGGCTACAGCGGCGACCTGGCCCAGGTGCTGCGCGAAAAGCCGAACCTGAAGCTCATGTTCCCTCGCGAAGGCATGTCGATTTCGTGCGACGACTGGGTAATTCCGTCCGATTCAAAGAATCCGGAACTCGCCTACGAATTCATAAACTTTGTGACTTCCCCGGAAATTGCCGTGCAGAATATGGAGTTTTCGTCCTACGACGCACCCAACTGGCGCGCGCGCGAAATAATGCCCGAATCCATGAAGTCGGATCCGGCCCTGAACATACCGGGGGCTGTGCTCGAAAAGAGCGAGGTGATAATGGACCTGGGCGAAGAAAACGCAAAGTACAACAAGCTCTGGGACGAAATAAAGCTTTGATTCGGGGCCGCAGGCCCGGCGAAAAAGCCGCCCGTATTCCGGGCGGCTTTTTTATGCGCCTCCTGGGCGCGCCCTTCCTTAATCATGCCTCAGAGCCTGACTTCCAGAATGCGGGTGAGGCACGCTTCTGCCTCGTCCTGCGTCATCCAGAGCGCGGAGGAGCGGGTGACGATGAGAAATTCGCCGGAAGTCGGGTTGTATCCCCTTATTTGGGCGAAAAACGAGCCTCGCCCGGGCGCCGGTTTTTCAATATCGTTATCCCTCAAGTGCTTTTTCCATGCCTTCATGTCGGATTCCCCAGCGCGCCGCTTGGAGCGCGCGGCGATGTCGTCAAGGCTCGGGGACGAGCGCATAGTCGCCAGAAACGGTATGCCGTCGTTTATTCCCGACTTCAGCGCGAGGGCCGAAAACTTTATTTTGCGCAGCTTTATGCCGCTTGAAGCGAGGAAGTCGGAGGCGCCCTCTATCATTTCTGCCATGCTTCTGGAGTTCCCTGCCTCCCCGGCCTCGCGGACCATGGACTTGTTGAACTTTTCGTAGTCGAGGTTTGGGTCCAGATAGGCCATCAGCTCAAACAGCGGCAGCGACACGTCTTTGGCCTTCTGGCGCAGGGCCTTGTCAATCTTCCCGAAGCGCACCACCACGTCCCCGTTTGCGAGCTTTTCAACGCTCTTTTTGCAGTTCTGTTTTATCTGCGCGGTCGTGAGCCGCCCCTCCTGCGCCCATGCGCCTTCCGCCCCGGCAAAGAGCATCGCCGCAAAGGCGGCCGCCGCAGCGGCCCTCCTCATTATTTTTGCAGTCATTGCGTCCGCCTTTTTCAGATTCTAAGCTCGTAAAGCCCCGTCTGCATGAGCTTTATTTCGGAGGCCGTCATCCAGACGGGGGAGCCTTCCACAAGGCAGAAGAACTCGCTAGTGTCCTTGTTGTAACCAATTATAAGCGCGAAATTTACCAGAGTCCCGTCCTTTGTTATCTTCTTTACGGTGAGTTTGCGGAGGCTCTTTGACCACTCCTTCATGTTGGCGGCCTTGGCCCTCGCCTCATTGCGGTTTTTGATGTCGGAAATTTCGGAGCACTTCCTTATTTGCAGGAAGAGGGGGAGGCCGGAGTCTATCTTGATTCTGGCGTTGTTTTCTGAAAACTTCGTGCTCCTGAAGCTCATGTTGTTTGAGGACAGGTATTTGTCCGCAGCCTCCATTATGTCGGAAACGTACACCTTCTTGCCGCCTGAAATTTTGGCCATTATGGCGTTGAACTTTTCAAAGTCCATGTTCGGGTCGACGTACAAAAGCAGCATAAGTATTATGCCGGGCACGTTGTCGGCTTTGCGCATTTCCTCTCCCGTGGGCGCGCGCAGGCTCTTTATCACCACGTCCCCGTTGTCGAGCGTTGAGACGTTTGCCTTGCAGTTTGTCCTGATTTGGGCGGTTGTAAGCCCCTGTGGCGCCTGGGCGGATGCGGTCTGCGCAACAAAAAGCGCGGCCAGAAAAACCGAAATGTAAGCCATGAATTTCATAATGATATTGATGCTATGGATGAAATTCTCCAAACGCAAGCAAAAACGCGGCTCTTGAGGCGCGGATTCCGGCCTTTCCGTGATAGGGCGCAGGCCGGATTTTCAGGCGTCCGCCCCGGATTCCTTGACGCACATGACCTTGAAGCGAGTGCGGCCGTTTCTTTCAAACTTTTCGACGCCGTGGATTTCGCTTTCGTAGCCCGGGAATTCGTTTTCAAACGCCTCCCTCGCGCGAAGGTAGTCGAAAACGGGCCTGGCCCTGCGGTTTATGATTTCGCCCCCCATTATGAGCGGGATGCCCGGCGGATAGGGCACCACCATGACGGCGGGAACCCTCCCGAACATGTCCTTAAGCTCCACGAACTCCACATTTTGGCGCACGACGCTGCGGTAGGCTTCGGAAGGCTTCATGGCCTGGTCGGGAATCGACTCGAACGAGGCCTGCATGAGCTCCATTATCCGGTTCTGGCGTATGTATGAGTGTATTTTGCGGCAGTGGTCCCTCAGCCCTTCCCCCTTGTAGCGCGGATGTTTTGCGACCAGCCCCGGGAGGGCCTCGTCAAGCGGCGCATTTTCGTCGTAAAGGCGCTTGAAGTGCAGGAGGGCGGAAAGGAGGGTTTCCTGCTTGGCGCGGTTGGTGCCGAGGGAGTTCAGAAGCAGGAAGGAATAGTAGTCGGTCTTCTCGCATACGATGCCCTCGTCCAGGAGGTAGTTTGTGACGACGGCTGCGGGGATGCCGTCCTCTGCCAGGCTCCCGTCGGGGTTTATGCCGGGGGTGAGGAAGGTGAGCTTTATGGGGTCCAGCATGGCGTAGCCCTCCTCGATGTCGGGGAAGCCGTGCCAGTTGTCGCATGGCGAGAGCATCCAGGCGGACTGGCTGGAGGCCAGGTATTCCGTGGACACGTTTTCAAAGTTCAGAATCTCCTTTTCCACCTTCACCTTGCGCGGCTGCCACATTTCAAAGAACCAGTCGCCGGGGTTTTTGGACTTCAGCTCGTGGGCTATTTTTGCGACCGTCTTTCTGAGCTGCACAGCCATTACGATTATGTCCTTCCACATGCTCTCGCCGCTGTCCTCCATCATGCGCGTGGCCACGTCCAGGGAGGCTATCATATTGTACTGGGGGGAGGTGGAGGCGTGCATCATGTACGACTCGTTGAATTCGTCGCGGTTTATCTTGTCAGTGCCGCCGTCTCTTATGTGGAGCATGGAAGCCTGCGAGAAGGCCGTGAGCAGCTTGTGCGTGGACTGGGCCACGAATACCGGGGGATGGGACTCCTTTACGGGGTCGTCGGCCATTCCGAAGAAGCCCGCATATATGGGGTGGAATTTGGCGTAGGCGTACCACGCCTCGTCGAAGTGGATGTTCTTTGCGCACTTTTCGAGGGCGCGCTTCACCTTTATTGCGTTGTAGCACACCCCGTCGTAGGTGGAGTTGGTGAGGGTTGCGATTCTAACGGGCGCGTCGCGCATTTCGGCGGGGATGATGCGGCTCTTTTTTATTTTCGAGCGCGCCGCCCTGTCGTAGAGCTCGGAGAGCTTCACGGGGCCCATTATGCCCCAGCGGTTGCGCCTCGGGGTCATGTAGACGGGGCGGGAGTCGGTTATTACGAGGGCGTAGTTGAGCGACTTGTGGCAGTTTCTGTCGACGTATGCTATTTCGTCCGGCAGGACGCGGCTGCGCCAGATTATCTGGTTTACGTTGGAGGTGCCGTTTAGCACGTAGTAGGTGTAGTCGGCGCCGAAGACCTTTGCGGAGTTCTTTTCCGCGTCGCCTGTCACGCCGCTGTGGTCGAGGAGGGAGCCCAGCTCCGGCGCGGAGATTGAAAGGTCGCTCCTGAACACGTTTTCGCCGAAGAACTTGTAAAGTGCGACCCCCGACGGGCTGCGCAAAAACCCCGTTCCGCCCATGTGGCCGGGCGTGTGCCAGGCGTACTTGTACTCCTCGGAGTAGTCAACCAGCTTGCCGAAAAACGGCGGGTAGAGGCCCTTTACGTACTTTACGAGGTGGCGCTCGATGCGCCCTGCCAGAAACTCTATGGTGTCGGAAGTCTTCCAGAGGCAGCCGGTCAGCATGTTCATCACTTCAAGCGGTATGTCGCTTGCCTCCAGCCAGTCGGTGAGCAGAAAGACCGGGATTTTCGGGTTTCTGCCGCGGATTTTGGAGAGGACTGCGGCGGGCTTGTGCTTTGCGCCGGGGTTTGTGCGGTTTATGTCCCAGTCGATTACGACCGCCCCGAAGTCGGTGCGGCTTAAGAGCAGCTCAATGGCGTCCTCGTATGAAAGGCATGGGATTATCCTGCACTCGTGCTCGGTCTCCAGCTCGTGGGCGAGCTCGCGGAGCCTGAAGCTTTCGTCGTTTCTTGTATCGAACTGGTTCGATACTATGAGGATAGGCCACGAGTCTTTTATTATTTTCATCTGGGTCCCTTTTCAGTGCCCGCGTCCTGTCTCTTATACACATCTCCGAGCCCACGAGACGGAGC